>JADMIO011418016.1_pt1 | contig 26128 bp, 24 predicted proteins | sample 8958161 | NCBI WGS metagenome assembly JADMIO01 (sample SAMN16585339, study PRJNA669376) | soil metagenome | isolation source: Crop rotation soil | place: USA: Cullars Rotation, Alabama | collected 2011 | reverse complement strand
CCGACCTCGTGCGCGGCGAGCTGCCGTATGCGCGCGAGCGACATGCGCGCCGCGTCCGTCGAAGGGTCGAGCTGCGCGAGGTACTCCGCGTCGTCGCCGCCGCCCGCGCCCAGCTCGCACATGGAACCCGAAGCGCCGCGCCCGCCGTCGCCGAAGACGGGGATGAGCCCCGTTCCGATGAGGTAGTCCTGCCGGATGCGCAGGCTACCGAGCGTGACGTTGCCCTTGATGATCTCGCCGGTGCGCGGGTCTGTGATGCCCCCGCCGTACGACCAGCCGCGCGAGGAGCGATGCACCCAGTTGATCATGTTGTAGCGCGCGTCCATCGGGTCGGCGTCCGGCGGCAGCAGCTTGACCTGAAAGGCGTTGCGGAAGCCCGCGGCCTCGAACGCCTGCGCCCACCAGGAGGCGCCTTCGATGAGGGCGCTGCGGATGGGCTCGGGCGCACCGGGGTCAACGTAGTAGACAATGGGCTTGACCGGCTCGGAGACGGCCGCGCGCGGGTCTTTCTTCTCAAGACGGTGGCGCGCGATCCAGCGCTTCTCGATGGGCTCCGTGAAGGGCGACGCGTAGTCGTAGAACTCGACGGCGTTGACGCCGACGCGCGGGTCGAGCTTGCGCGGTCTGTAATTACCGTCGGGCAGTTCGACGAGCGAATGATGCTGGCGCACGGTGAGCGACTGCGGCGTCGGGACGGTGTCGCGCACGAGCGGGCCCGTCTGCCCTTCGGTCGTGAAGGTGAGCGTCGTCTCGACCTCCGTGTTCTTGGGGAAGGCTTTGGTGCGCGGGAGGTAGAAGGCGCTGCGCGACTCGTCGAGCCGGTACTGCCCCTGATTCGAATCGCGCAGGCGGTTGACGACGCCGTGCGCGTCGCGCATGAAGAAAGAGGTCGCGTCAACGAGCACGCGGCTGCCTTCCGTCGCCTCGACCTTGAAGCCCCAGACGACGGAGCGCGCGAAGGACTCTTCGACGGCACGCCGCTCGTTCGCGTCGGTGCTGAGGGCGCGGTAGCGCTGGTTCGCCTCGACGAGGAGAACCTTCGGGCCGACGCGCTCGAAGTGTACGACGCGCGTCTCGCCGAGCTGCCCGCGGTCGAGCCCCAGAGGGTTCGAGCCGACGCCCGTCGGCAGAGAGACCTGATAAAGAAACTCCGAGTCGAAGCGCGAGATTTCCAGCAGGAGCTTCCCTTCCTCGGCGTCCCAGTAGACGGGGAAGTAGCCGTCGAGCTTTTGCAGCCCGCGCGTCAGCTCCGCGAACGACTTGCGCGCCTCGCGCTCCTGCCGCTGCTCCTGCGCGGCCGCGGGCGCGAGCGAGAGGATGATGACGAAGAGTGAGATTAGGATTTGTCGCATGGGGCTTTCTCGTTTTCGGTTGAGTTCGAAGGAGAATGCTTTCAACACAGAGGCACAGAGGCACAGAGACACAGCTTAATCTTTAGCTCTCGACAAGCTGTGCCTCTGTGCCTCTGTGTCTCTGTGTCTAAAGTTCTTCAGAGTATGCACCGTGTTCTTGTAGACGACGCCGCCCTTCATCACGAAGACGACGCGGCGGACGGCCGTGATGTCTTTCAGGGGGTCGCCGTCGAGCGCGATGATGTCGGCCTCGAAGCCGGGGGCGACGGAGCCGATGCGGTCTGACATGCCGAGCGCCTCGGCGCCGAGCGAGTTGGCCGAGACCAGCGCGGCCAGGGGCTCGACGCCGCAGTCGCGCACGCGGTCGATGAACTCCTATAGGGGACGCTTGCTGAAGATAGTTCTGCGCCACACCCACCCACGCTCGCCCCAATTGGCTCGCTTATTTATGCTGAACGTTTGCTAGCACCTCTGCCCAACGCGCCTTGCACTTACCGCGCGATTGATGTTTGATGGTATATACCCGAAAGCACCGCACTTATGGTGACCATCGCGACATTTAACGAGCCGGACAAGGCCAGGCGGCTGAAGCAACGCTTTCAGGAAGGCGGGATAAAGGCCGACGTCCACAACGAAGGCCACTTACAAAAAATGGCGTTCATGTCGCGGCCCCTGGCCAACGCTAAGGTGATGGTTGATGACGCCGATTTTGAGCGGGCCCATGGTCTGATGATCGAATGGGAAACAACCGATCCGGAAATCGGATCGGCCATGATTCGTTGCCCGCAGTGCGGATCGTCGAACGTCGAATACCCGCAAATGACGCGAAAGTTTTTGACTCCGGCGATCGTCGCTTTGCTATGTGCGATGAAAATCATTCCTAAAGAATTTTATTGCCAGGATTGCCACTACACTTGGAGCAACGAGGAAGAACGCACTATCGGCCGGCTCTGGCACCGGTTCTTCCCGGGAGAAGGAAAAGCGACCTGAATCGAGGGTCTGCTTTTGAGTACTCGGCGCCACGAGTACTGTTTCAGGTGAAGAAAACGCCGAACACTGAACATCGAGTCACGAACGTCCAACGCCGGAGGCCCAGATTCGGTGTTGGACGTTCGGTGTGCGATGTTCGACGTTTCCACTCTCGCCCATGAAGTGGCTCTTCGTCCTTTTTCTTGCCATCATTATTTTCGGAGGGGCCGCCTGGTTCGGCTATAACTTTGTCTTCAAAGAAGACATTCAAGTCGCCAAAGAACAACGGGGCGAAGTCACTCCGGAGCCTCGGATTGATCTGACCCTTCCCGAATACGAAGCGGCGGCAAAACTAAGACAGGAAGGGAAAATGCCGGAAGCGCGCGCCGCCCTGACCGCTTTCGTCCAAAAATATCCGACCAGTCCTCATGCCGACGAAGCAAAGGATTTGCTCGGCGAAATCAACATCAGCATCTTTCTCTCCCGCACGCCGTCTCCGGAGAAAGAGGAATACATCGTTAAACCCGGCGACGTTTTGGCCAAAGTCGCCCGCAAAGTGAAAACAACCCCCGAGCTGATCATGCGGATGAACAACATGAGCAGCACGATGTTGCACATCGGAGAACACCTTCTGATTTCGCACCCAGATTTTGCAATTGTGGTGCAACGCAAACCGAAGTTGTTGGTGGTCCTCAATCACGGCGGATTTTTCAAGCAGTACCACATTCGTGAAGAGAAACTGCCCGCGAAAGTTCCTTCCAAAGTGACTACAAAAGTCTCCGAAGTGATGGCCTGGCGCGATGGCAAGCGGGTTGGGTTCGGGACCAAGGAGTTTATTGGCAGCACCCGCTGGGTCCGGCTTGCTTCGCAAAGTTACACCATTTACGCGGTACCGGATTCGGCCCACCAAGTCGTCCAAACCCCGCCCCCGCAGGGCATCGGTCTCGCCGCGGCTGACGTGGAAGAACTGAGCAGTCTGGTGAATAATAAGACCCCGGTGACAATTACGGAATAATCGTTGAAGCGATGAAACCTCTAACCGTTAAAGCAGAATACTTGGAACGGCCTCCAACAGTTGGCCGCTTCCACGATTTAACGTTTCAACTTTTTAGCGCCTAACACCCAATGGAATTGCAACCGCTCGATTTCGAGAAGCCGATCTTTGAATTGGAACGGCGCCTTCAGGATTTGAAGGAACATTCGCGCGAGCACGACGTCGACCTCGATTCGGAAGTGACAGCGATTGAATCCAAATTGCGCGACACGCGGCGCGAAATCTACGGTAACCTCAGTGCTTGGCAGCGCGTCCAAATCGCCCGTCACGTGCAACGGCCATTTGCACTCGACTATGTCGACCGTTGTTTCACGGGCTGGACTGAACTTCATGGTGATCGATGCTTCGCCGACGACAAAGCCATGCCTTGTGGAATGGCGATGCTTGATTCCACTCACTGCGTGGTGATCACTCACCAAAAAGGACGCAACACCAAGGAAAACGTGATGCGCAATTTCGGCTGCGCACACCCTGAAGGATATCGCAAGGCGCTTCGATTGATGCGGCTCGCCGAGAAATTTAACATGCCGGTAATTTCGCTTATCGATACACCGGGCGCATTTCCCGGAATCGGCTCGGAAGAACGGCATATCTCGGAAGCGATAGCCGTGAATTTGCGCGAGATGATGAATCTGCGGGTCCCAACCATTGCTGCGGTGATTGGAGAAGGCGGTTCGGGCGGCGCACTCGGCATCGGCGTCGCCGACCGGGTTTTGATTCTGGAGAACGCCTACTACTCCGTTATCAGCCCCGAAGCCTGCTCGGCCATATTGTGGCGCGACCGTAAGCATGCTCCCCAGGCGGCAGAAGCGTTAAAGCTCACCGCGCAAGACCTTTTGAGGCTGGAGGTTGTTGATGAGGTGGTGGACGAACCGGAAGGCGGCGCCCATCGCGATTATGAAACCGCCTCCTTCAATCTGGGCACGGCCCTTCGCAGAAATTTGGCGAAGTTGCTCGAAACCCCGATCGATCAACTACTGAAAAAGCGTTACAAAAAATTTCGTAACCTTGGCAATTTTGCCGAACCGAAAACGAATTCCGGACGTTAATAGATTCGTGATGCGGTTCGGAGATAAGCGAGGTTGGGGAATTTTTGCTGCGATCATTATCGCAATTTCCTCGGCCAGCGCCCGAACCAGCGCCGATTTCAATTACAATCAGGACACATTGTCCTTCGCCAATTGGACGGTATTCAGCTACGAAAACGGCCGGATTGTTTCGCATAAAAATCAGTTCGGTCACCACTATTCCCGCCGGTGTTTCGTGATGACGCGCACCGTCGAACAGTTTTACAAGTTCGCTCGGTTCGAACCAAAAGCACCGCGGCTGGAAGATCGCGAACTGACCAAACGCATCCGAAACATCACCCGTCGTCCGCCGTGGCATGATTCACTGCCGGCCGAAAAGCGGATCGTGATTCCGGGTTACCGCAATCTCCGAGAACTCAGCCAGGAAAAAGAGGCTTTGCTGCAGCGAAATATTGGTCTCGGTTGGGTCGTTTATTTGCGCCCAGGCAATGTGCGGATGTTCTATTTGCACGGGAAAGATTATCAGGCAAAAACCCACGAGCTCCTCGAGCGTGCGCTCGGGCGCGGCGAATTTTTCATCGCTTATCTTTCAGATTTTCCAATTCTGCACATTAACCATTCAGTGTTGGTTTATAAACACAGCCGCCCTCGTTCGGCGGAGGGGAGTGATCATTATCTCGTTTACGATCCAAATCATCCGGACGGACCCCGCCATCTCGAATGGCTAGCGGCCAAACGCGAGTTCAGCTTCGAAAAAGACCGGGAATTCGCCGGTGGATTCACCCGAGTGTTTCAAGTCTACGGGAAAGCCCTGCAGTAACGCGCTGGCGCGATAGTAGGGCGAGAACACGCGGTCCCGGGATCGCGCGGACCGATTGCAGCCCGGAAGATGAATGAGCGGGAGCGACGAATCAGTCAGCCGAGCGGTAGATTAAATCTTTGGCTGAGGCGGAAACAAAAACCTTAACGCTGGTTCGATTCGCGCTGCCCACGCGCCTTCGTTATGACCGGCCCCCGGAATTTCATGATACTCGAGATCTACCCCAAGCTGCCAACCGCGATCGAGCAGGGCATCCCGCAGCTCGTGCACCTGCTCCCACTCAGGTTCGCCCGTGCCCATATCGAGCCAGATTTTTAGAGGCGGCTTCCGATCGACATACCCCAACAGCCGCAATATTGAAAAGTCGTCCCACCAAACGGACGGCGACATCACGAGCAAGCGACTGAAACATTCGGCGAAGATAATTCCGATCGCCAAGGTTGCGAGACCTCCGAGAGACGAGCCGCCGAGCGCGGTAAATTCGCATTCCGGTTTTGTTCGATATCTCCGATCGACGAAGGGCTTCAATTCATTGACCAGAAAGCCGCCGTAGCGTCCGGCCAGCGCCCGGCTCCGTTTCTTTGGCCGATCAGGCGGCGAAATCACCCCGGGGGTCGGCGCGTATTCGTGGATCCGCTCCTCGCCCATGTTTGCGACCGCCACGATGATTAGCGGCTCGATTTGCTTTTGTTGGATGAGCCGCTGCGCCGTCTCATCGACACCCCACTCTACTCCAGCGAATGAGGTCGCGGCGTCGAAAACGTTTTGCCCATCGTTTAAATACAAGACCGGATAACGCCTGCGCGAAAATCGAGAATAACCCGGTGGTAAGTAAACCAGCACGTCCCGGCGGTTTCCAAGGACCTTCGATGGAAACGCGCGATGGCGTTTGATGTTTCCGGTGAGGGTGTGTTTGCGTTTCAAACGAGACGCTTCGTTGAAGATGAATCGTTTGTCTACCCACCCGTTCAATCGGATTTTTACTTAGAGTCCGGTTGACCTAACTCGCTGACTCTCCTTATTGTCGAGCGCTTAATGAACGAACGTTACATCCGTTGGTACACGCCCTGGCTTAGCCGCGATTTTGAAATGCTCGCTTTCGGGAATGGCGGCGGCCTCCCGCTCGTTCTCTATCCGACTTCGTTCGGCCGCTACTTCCAGAACAAGGATTTCGGTCTGGTCGATGCAGTCGCTAATTTCGTCGATGCCGGGAAAGTGACGATTTATTGCCCGGACGCGATCGACCTCGACAGCTTTTACAACAAGGCAATCCATCCGGCTGATCGGATGAAAACCCACAATGCCTATGAACGGGTGATTGTGAATGAAGTTTTCGAGCACGCCCGTCGTGAATGTCATTGCCACCGAGTGGCGGTTGGGGGCGCCAGCTTGGGAGCTTACCACGCGGCCAACGTCGCATTCCGTTATCCCGATGCGGTGAGTCATCTCATTTCGTTGAGCGGTTCATTCGACATCAGCGATTTTTTCGACGGCTATTGGGACGAGAACATTTACTTCAACAGCCCTTATCAATATCTCCCAAACACCACCGACCCATGGAAATACAATCACATGGGCATTATTCTCGGCACCGGCGAATGGGACAATACTCGCCACGAATCGTATCGACTTTCCGAAATCTTGAATTCCAAAGGAATTCAGCATTGGCTGGATGACGGAAAGTGGCGCGGCCACGATTGGAACTACTGGCGCGACATGCTGCCCTATTATCTGTCGAAGATTACGTGAACTTTGACAGGTAGGGACATCGCGCTGCGATGTCCGGACGACGCCGCGCGCCATCCCAACCTTTGTCATTCCGAGCTAGCAACGTACCTTGCATCCAATTAACTGCGGCGCGAGCCGCACAATCTTTGAGCCTGCCCTGAGCGAGAGCGAGTCGAACGGAAGCGATCTCTCGATATTGTCTGGCCGGATTAAGTTCGGAAATATTTAGAGATGTCTCGACTCCGCTCGACATGACAAAGAAAAAAAATCCTCGCGAAAACGACTCCGCAATCCGCATTCCCAAATCCGAAATTCTTCTGGGTGCTCACATGTCCATCGGCGGTGGCGTTCACACGGCGATCGAGCGCGGCCATTCAATCCAATGCACCGCGATCCAGATTTTCGTTAAAAATAATATGCAATGGTTCGCGAGACCGCTGACCCGCGAGGAAATCCGGGCTTTCGTTGGTCACCGCCAGCGCGGCGAAATTTCCTCAATGTTCGCGCATGCGAATTATCTGATCAATCTTGCGGCCATCAATCCGCAGTTTCATACCAATTCGATTCGCGCGCTTTCCGAAGAATTGATCCGGGCCGATCAACTGGAGTTGCCCTTTCTGGTTCTCCATCCCGGCGCCCATCTGGGCGCCGGAGAAGAAGCAGGTCTCAACAAAATTGTGAAATCGATCGACAAGGTGTTTCGAAAAATCCCGAAAGTGAAAACCCGGATCGCGCTCGAGACAACTGCAGGCCAGGGCTCCTGCCTTGGCAACCGCTTTGAACAGATCGCCTACATCATCAAAAACGTCCGCGAACCGGAACGGCTAAGCGTTTGTCTCGATACCGCCCACATTTTTGCGGCGGGATACGACATCTCGACGGAAGCGGGTGTGAAAAAAGTATTTCGCCAGTTTGATCGGCTGATCGGATTGGACCGGCTCACCGCGATTCACGTCAATGATTCAAAGACCGGACGCGGCTCCCGGGTCGACCGGCACGAGCACATTGGCCAGGGCCAGATTGGTATCGAAGCCTTTCGCTTTATCATGCGCGATCGCCGGTTCCGAAAAATCCCGAAAGTCCTGGAGACGCCGAAAGGCAAGGAAATGCGGGAAGATGTAATGAATTTGGAAAAGCTGCGTCGTTTAGCAGATGCTCCTTAATTCGCTAAATCAATAAATCGTTAAATCGCTAAATACCATCAGCTAAGGAACCGAATGGTGAGCGGATAGCGATAGATTTGGCCCTCGCTCGTTTTGATCGACGCAATCACGACGAACACCGTGTTCAATATCCACAGCGCAATCAGAATCGGGATTCCGATCAACACGAGGCAAAGAATTCCGGCGATGATGTCGTAGATCAGCATCGAAATTTGAAAATTGAGCGATTCTTTTCCGGCGGCGTCGATTTCTGGCGAATCACCACGTTTGATCAGCCAGACAATCAGCGGACCGAGCAAGTGTCCCAGGAAATGGAAAAAGAACCCCAGTAGGGCGGCAGCATGGCAAAGCACGCACCAGTTGCGGATTTGAGATGTGCTTGGGGTCGTCGGTAACGACGGTTGCGGCGAAGATGGAGATTGCGTTTCGTTCATAGTCTCTCCTCAGTAGGATGCAGCTAGCGAGCTTTTCAGATTCGACAATTTGACCGCTTCAGGCGTTGAACGAACGGACCTCAACCCTTCACCCGCTCGATCTCAGCCCCGAGCTCGCTCAACTTTTCGTCCAAGTGCTCGTAACCGCGGTCGATGTGATAAACGCGGCTGACCTCGGTAATTCCTTCGGCCTTCAATCCGGCCAGCACCAGCGCGGCCGAGGCCCGCAAATCACTGGCCATGACCGGAGCTCCGAGCAGACTGTCGACTCCCTGGATGACGGCAGTCGATCCTTCCAGGTCGACATGTGCCCCCATCCGTTTCAATTCCGCAACGTGCATATAACGTTGCGGGAAAACATTCTCAGTAATGACGCTGATGCCTTTAGTCGTGGATAGCAGGGCGCACATTTGCGCCTGCATATCGGTCGGAAATCCTGGGTATGGTTCAGTTGCGAGTTCGAGGGGTTGAGACGTGCCGTTGGGAAAAACTGAGATCGCGTCGTTTTTGGCCTCAACCTTAAAGCCACACTTGGAGAGGGCATCGGTGACTGCGGTCACATGCTGAGGATCAACCCGCTTGACGGTTATTCCTTTTCCGGCAATTGCGCCGGCAACCAGAAATGTGCCGGCTTCAATCCGGTCTGGAATGATGTCGTGTTCGGTCCCGTGTAATTCTTTTACGCCTTCAACGATGATCCGTCGGGTGCCAGCTCCTTCAATCTTTGCGCCCATCTTGTTTAGAAAATTTGCGAGATCGACAACCTCGGGCTCCTGGGCCGCTCCTTCGATGACGGTGGTGCCGTCGGCCAGAACGGCTGCCATCATCACGTTGTCGGTGCCGAGCACAGTTGGTCCAAATTTGCCGCGGAGGTTGACTACCGCGCCGGTCAATTTCGGCGCAAAAACTTTAATGTTACCGCCTTCGACCCGGACAGCGGCGCCAAGTGCCTCGAACCCTCTCAAATGCAAATCGATCGGCCGGTCCCCGATGACACAACCGCCCGGCATCGACACGGTCGCTTCCTTACAGCGGCCGAGCAGCGGGCCGATTACGCAGACCGATGCCCGCATCTTCCGGACGACATCGTAGGGAGCGATCGATTCTATTCTGACTGCCGCGATGTTAACCGTCCCGCTGGCTCGCTCCACTTCGGCACCGAGATGCTTCAAAATTTGAAGCATGTAATTGGTATCACTCAGATCAGGGACGCGCCGAATCGTACACGGCTCTTTGGTCAAAAGAGTTGCCGCCAGAATTGGCAGGGCCGAGTTCTTCGATCCGCTAATTTTGATCGAACCAGTCAGCGGCCGCCCACCGTGAATACGGACCTTATCCATACCTTGCTAAGAGGAAACGCGTGATACCTGAATAATCCTTTTTCGATTGGATGTCGTGATAATTCTTTTGACGTAAAAGTTCGGTTAGTCCTTCAGCTTGATTGACCCCAATTTCCAACGCTAGCAAGCCATCGCCATTGAGGTGAGAAGGCGCCAGTTCGATCAGCCGTCGAACCAACTCGTCCCCCTTTACGCCGGCGAAAAGCGCGACTTCCGGATCATGCAGGACTTCGCGGGCCAGAAGATTTCGATCGTGCATGGAAATGTAAGGAAGATTCGCGACGATCAGGTCAAATCTTTCGTTCGAATTTTCGAACAGATCGGCTTTTTGAAATTCGACCCGCTCGCTTAAGCCCAGTCGCCCAGCGTTTTCCCGGGCCAAGGCAAGCGCATCATCCGAGATATCGACTGCAACGACTTTCGCCTTTGGAAATTGCTTTGCCAAACTTAGCGCGATCACTCCACTTCCGGTTCCAACGTCAATAATTCTGACATCTGTCGTCTGACTTGTGATCTCTGACATGAGCAGCTCGCAGAGCTGCTCCGTCTCCGGTCTCGGGACGAGCGCGCGCCTGTCGATCGTGAAGGTTTGTCCGCAAAATTCCACTGTTCCGAGCAAATGCTGGAGCGGCTCGCCCTGGCCGCGGCGTTTTACCAATTCGCGCAAGGGGGCCAGCTCGCTTTCCAAGAGTTGGCGTTCAAACTCTAAATAAAGACCTATCCGCGTTTTCCCGAGCGCGTGCGCCATCAAATGTTCGGCATTCAGGCGTGGATTTTCGATCTGGTGCTTTTCAAAATACGCCGTGGTCGATTGCAACACTTCGAGGACCGTTTTTGTCATGTCGAGCGAAGTCGAGACATCTCTCGCTATGGTTTGGCCAAACTGGGTTCAGAAATATTAGAGATTTCTGAACTTCGGTGGAAATGACAAAGATTTGAAATCACACCGTGGTCGATTCCTTCAATCTCTCGGCAACGTCGGCCGCCTGAAGCGCTTTGATCAGGTCATCGAGATCGCCATCAATCACCCGATCCAAATTATAAAGAGTCAGTCCGATCCGGTGATCGGTAAGGCGGTTTTGCGGGAAATTGTAGGTCCGAACTTTTTCTTCGCGGCCACCGGTGCCGATCTGACCCCGGCGCTGCGCACTATATTTCTCCTGTTCTTCGCGTTGTTTTCTCTCCAACAAACGTGCCCGCAGAATCGACATCGCTTTTTCTTTGTTCTTCAGTTGGCTCCGGCCGTCCTGACAACGAACGATCGTTCCCGTCGGTATGTGCAACACCTGAACCGCGGAGTCGGTTGTATTCACACCCTGGCCGCCAGGACCGCCGGCCCGCGAAACCTCCACCCGAATATCCTCCGGCTTAAGCTCAATATCGACATCCTCCGCTTCGGGCAAAACCGCCACGGTGGCGGTGGAAGTGTGGATACGACCCTGTGCTTCAGTGGCTGGAACGCGTTGCACGCGGTGGACCCCGCTTTCGTAGCGCAACTTTCGAAAAACTGATTCGCCAGAGACTTTGAAAATAACTTCCTTCAGTCCGCCCATTTCCGACGCACTGGACTCCATGTCTTCCGCCTTAAGCCCAACGGACTCGGCGTAACGATGGTACATTCTATATAGATCAGCCGCGAAAATGGCGGCCTCGCTCCCCCCGGTACCGGCCCGTATCTCAACGATTGCATCCCGATTTTCATTTTCATCCGGCGGCAACAGCCCAATCTGCAAATCGCGCTCAAGCTCAGCGACCCGTTTTTCCAAATCAGGGATTTCATCATCGGCCATGGCCGCGATCTCGACGTCGCGCGAACTAGCTAACTCGCGATTGTCGTCGAGTTGTTTTCGAGCGCTCTCGAGGTCGTTCCATTTGCCGATCAGATCTTTGATATTCGCGTGCTCGCGCATGATTTCGCCGGCCCGCTTGCGATTGTCGAAAAGCTTGGGATCGGCGATCTCACTTTCGAGTTGTTCGAATCGCTCGCGTTTACGTTGAATGAGTGGCTCAAAGTCCATGGCTATAGCGGCGCTCTCGGAGCGCCGAAATGCGACGGTGAGACACCGACGCTGTAGTATCTAGCTAACCCTTTTTGCCGGTGCGCGCAGCCTTGGTGCTGCCGTAACGCTTGGCGAATTTCTCAACGCGACCGGCCGTATCCACGAACTTCTGCTCGCCGGTAAAAAACGGATGACAAGCGGCGCAGATGCCGATTTTAATGTCGCGACGGGTCGAGCGGGTCTTATAAACCGCCCCACACGCGCACACCATATCGGTCTCGTAATATTCTGGATGAATGCCTGCTTTCATGTCCGAAAATGAGTGCCGAATGTAATCGCCCTGGTCGATTACGCAAGCGATGAAACCGAAGGATGTTTTGTTGGAGCGATGGGCTGGAGTTCTGGCCCGGAAGGGCAATTTGCCTGCCATTTTCGATACCCGCGGCAGAGTGGTCCGGACGTTCCATGAAGTGGATAAACATGCACAGGTCGTCGAAGCGGAGATGGGGCCGGCCAAACCGGGTAACGTATATCGCCTTCAAATCGGAAACCACCCGGATTGGCCGTCTCTTTTCCTGGCGTGTTTTCGCGCGAACCGGATCGTTCTGCCGATCGATGAATCGGTCAGCCCTGAGCAGGCTGACTCCGCCACAGCTGTAGCCGCAAAAAGTGAAACCACCGAGTGGGGCGACGAGTCTCCGACGCTTTTCAAACTAACCTCCGGTACCACTGCGCTTCCCCGAATGATCCGCTTTCGGAGCGAGCAACTGCTGGCCGACTGCGACCAGATTTGTGAATCGATGGGCATTACCGATGGCGACCTGAACTTCGGTGTCATTCCGGTTTCCCATTCCTATGGCTTTAGCAATCTCATCACGCCTTTGATTGCCCGCGGCGTGCCGATGGTCGTTAGCCGGGATCGAACCCCGCGCGCGGTCCTCGATGATCTCGCGCGAACCCAAGCCACGGTGTTTCCCGGAATGCCACTTTTCTATCAGGCGTTTTGTGAAATGGAGAAGGTTCCTCCGCTGCCAAAATTGCGGCTCTGCATTTCGGCCGGCGCGCCGCTGTCGGTCGCAGTTGCGAAGAAGTTTCGCCAGAAATTTGGATTGAGTCTCCATTCTTTCTACGGCGCGTCCGAGTGCGGCGGCATTTGTTACGATCGGGATGCGAATCTGGACATTGAAGGTTACGTCGGCACGCCCATGAAGGGCGTCGATCTCGAAGTAATCGACCCTAGTGCGAGTTCGAGTCAGGTCCGAGTTCGGAGCGCCGCGGCGGGCGATGGTTATTTCCCGGAAGCCGACGGGGGCAAATTGGGCAACAACATTTTTGTCCCGGACGATCTGCTGACTCGCTGCGGCAACGGATTCAAAATCGTTGGTCGCGTCTCGGATGTGATTAACGTCGCGGGAAGAAAAGTGAATCCAGCTGAAATCGAAGATACTTTGTTGCGACTTCCCGGTGTCCGGCACGCAGTTGCCTTCGGACGTTCGGCCGCCGCCGGACTACGCAACGAAGAAATAGTGGCCTGTGTCGCTGGCGAAGCCGGCCTTCAAGAGGCTGTTCTGGTCGAGGCGTGTCGTAAAACTCTGAGCACGTGGCAGGTGCCGAAACGAATTTTCATTATCGACACGATTCCGGTAAACGAACGGGGAAAAATCAGCCGACGCGAGCTGGCGCGACGATTTTCCTCTCATTAGCGCCTCGCTTCAGCGAGGTGTGGTAGAGTTCGCGCGACCCAAACCGTTTAAACGGTTTTTTCGGCCACCAACCGAGATCCCACCGCGCTGAAGCGCCGTGCTGATCGAAGTCGCGGCTGATCGCCTGTGGACAAAAACCCGTTGTCATTTGGCCAGAAGCGAGCATTGCTACGGAAAGAACAGCCGCCCACCTCCCCGACTTGAGTGCGATGAAAAACAAGAAATCCAAACAAGCGACTCGAATATTAGTGTTGGAACCAGACGAACAACTGGCTTCGGCAATTACGTCGGCCTTGGAACAAGCCGCACCGGATGCGCTGGTTGAGCTCACTCGCAGTCTCGAGGAAGCGCAAAAGACCGTTCTCGGGGTCAGACCGGACTTGTTCATATTGGATGTCGATGCCACCCCGGACCTCGGCCAAGATTTTCTCTACGACCTGCGCACGACCCACCCGAATGCGCGGGCCATTATTCTGACCGGAACGCATCTGCCCGAACAACGCGAAGACGTATCCAGTCTGGGCGCGATCCACTTTCTGGAGAAGCCCCTCACCCAGTGGGACTTTGTCGACCTGGTCGAACGTCTGTTGAAGCCTGCGGCCGCCACGAGTGAAAAATTTGAAGGCACGCTGAGCGACCTCCAATTCACGGACATCATTCAGCTCAAATGTATGAGTGGCGCGACCTCGGTCGTAGAATTCACCGGGCCCAACGGCGAAAAAGCGCGAGTGTTCTTTGAAGATGGCCAGGTCCGACATGCAACTGCGCCGGGCCGTCAGGGTATGGCCGCGTTCAATGAGATCGTCCGGTGGAAAGGCGGGACGATTGCCGAGGTCAATGGCGCCGGAGCGGCTCCGCACACTATCGAGATGGACTGGCAGCATCTGTTGATGGAGGCGGTGCGACAGGCAGACGAAACTTCACCGGCGCCAAAAGGCCGGAAAACCGCGAGTTCGAAAAAGAAACTCCTGGTGGTCGACGACAGCTTGATGCTGTTGGGTTTTGTGAAGGATGTTTTGCTCGACGCCGGTTATGAAGTCGTCACTGCTTCTACTGGCGAAGAAGCAGTGCGAGTAACCCAAAGCGAAATGCCCGACCTCGTCCTTCTGGATTTCGTTCTGCCCGACACGAAGGGCGATGAAGTTTGTAGGCGATTGTTCGAAAATCCGGCAACGGCCGGCATTCCGGTGGTTTACATGTCGGGGTACGGCGCCGAACTACAGGCGAGGCAGGCCCGGACCTCCAACGTGATTGGGTTCTTGAATAAACCCTTCACTTCGGATTTGCTTATCAAAACTGTAGAGACGCATATGCCTCGACAACCTGACGAGCCGCAACCAAGCCAGCCGTTTTCGCCATCCGAACCAGAGCCAGTGGAGGCCGATCCGCCTGTGGCGCCCATCGCGGCAGAGCCGGCCTACCAAGAGGCAACCGAGGTTGTTTCTGAACCGTCGGAAACTTCCGAAACTCCGTGGTGGACGCCCCCCGCCCAAGCCGAGGAGGCTGCTGCGGTATTTGAGCCTGCAACTGAACAATCCGCCGCGCCGGACGACTCCGTCACCGGGGGCATACTTTTTTGCGGTGACACTCGCTTTTTCTCTCTCAACCGCGCGCTCCAGATTGTCGCCAACCAAAAGTTGACTGGAACACTGCAATTTTTTTGGGACAAGGCGCCGGTTGAGCTGCTGGTTCACAACGGACAGATCCTTTTTGCTACGTCGCGCGATCCGGAGCTGTATTGCCCGGAAGCCCCGGTGACTCTGAGCAACGTAGATCCGGACCGAATCGCGGCGGCGCGAGCACAGCAGCAGGAAACCGGTTGTCCGCTTTTCATTACTCTGATGCAGGAAAATCTAATCCTGCACGAGCCTGCGACCCAATTGACCCAGCATCACGGCCAGAAACTTTTCGCGCAGCTCTGGAGCGCGCCAGGGATTCGTTTTTCGTTTCAACAGGGAGAGCTGCCCTACTTCGCGACTCTTTTGGCGAGCGATTCCGACGTCGATCAATGGGCGCTGGCGACGCTGAGGTTCGTGCAATTTCCCCAGCTCGGCAAAAGCGCCTATTACGACCCGACTTCGATTCCGGCTTACACTCGGGACGGCTTCGAACGAATCCAGAATCTCCGACTGACTGTGGCCGAAGCTCAATTCGCTTCCCAATTCAACGGCGTCCGATCTGTCCAGCAGATCGCGAAGAATCTCCGGCTCGATCTAAAATTCGCCAGCGTCACTCTCTTCCGATTTCTCGCGCTCGAGATAGTTGAGTGCTGGTCGCCAAGTCCGGTAGGCGGGCAAGAGAAAAAAGGTATCTTCCAGAAGCTTGGCAGCGCCATCGGGCTCGGCGAATAATAAATTTCACGGGGAATCAGGGGCCCGATGAAAAGAATTCTGGTTGTCGATATCGGCGGCAGTCACGTGAAGTTGATGATGCAACGCCACAAGCAACGTTCATTCGACTCCGGGCCGCGTATGCGGCCCAAGGATTTCATCAAGCGGCTTAAAACAAATACCCGTGACTGGAAATTTGACCGCGTCTCAATCGGATTTCCGGCGCCAATTCGGGACGGAAAAATTATCCGAAACCCCAAACATCTCGGCAAAGGCTGGCTCGGTTTCGATTTTCGAAACTCGTTAGGAAAGCCCGTCCAACTGATCAACGACGCAGCGATGCAGGCCCTGGGGAGTTATCGGGGCGATCGGATGCTCTTCCTCGGCCTGGGGACAGGACTTGGATCAGCCCTGCTTCTCGAAAATCTGCTGTTCCCGCTGGAGCTCGGAGATCTTCCATATCGCGACCGCGATATCATCGAGAGTTTCCTTGGCATTCGGGGGATCAAACGACTTGGCGTCAAAAAATGGCAACGAGAAGTAATCTTCGCTGTCAGTCAGTTGAAAAAATCCTTTATCGCTGACTACGTCGTCCTAGGGGGCGGCAACGTCCACCGTTTCAGACGCTTGCCTGCAGGAATCGACCGCGGCAAAAACGAAAACGCCTTTCTCGGAGGACTGCGTCTCTGGGAAAAGAACCCGCGGACCGGCAAAACCAAATGGCAAATTAGGTAGCGGCGTTTATTAACCGCAACCGTTCCTCCGGCTCCAACGGATTGCACTTAATCGCCTCTACTCGACCGCAACCGGCCGCGACTGTTGCCTTTCGCAGGAGCAACGGCTGGAAGAGCCGTCCCAGACTTACTTTTTACCAACGCCACGTCTACGGCGTCGATGAAACCGTCTTCGTTCACATCCTCGCGAAAATTAGAAGTGGTAATTATCTTGCCTGATTGAGATTTGGTTTCGCTCACGTCCGCCGCGTCAACAAATCGATCTGCGTTGGTGTCGCCAACCAGTACCGCCATCGGAACAGAAATTGAGCTGCTGATATTTCCCGCCGTATCAGTGACGTTGTTGAGCGTGACCGTGATATTTTGGACGTTCGTAACGCCGGTTAAGTTTACGACATACTGACGCGGATCGCTGCTGTCTTTCGCCTGACTGCTGATGCTTCCAACTCCCGAAACGTTGGAGTTGCCAATGGTCGAAACGGGCACCGCAAATTTGAAAACGATGGTGTAATCGCCATTGGCCCCACCGCTCCGGCACTCGGTCCCCGGCGTTCCAGTTAAGGGAAGATCGAGATCAAATACTGCAGTGCCATGTGTTTTTCTCGAGACCGCGCCGACCAGCATCGGTGATAATTTGTAAACGTTGCCGTTTCCGATGTCGGTGAAGTAGAGCTCGCCCGCTGCATCTTCGCCGAGCGATGAAAGATTTGTGAGAGACACGCTACCGCCACTGGTGGGGATCGGGAATAGCTGGTCGGTGATGTCCTGAAAATTCGTGGCCGTCGTCCCGTCGTAATTCATACTGAAAACTTTGGCCGACCCGCCGCTTGGCCCCAGATAATCGCCAAAGATGTAGACACCCTGTAACCCCGAGAATTGCGTTCCGCGATAAACATAACCGCCAATTACCGTCCGGCCGGTTGAATGTGGATAATCGAAAATTGGGTTCACTCGCGGCGGGTTGGGCGTCGGAGTCGGCGAAGCGGTCGGCGTTGGATAGGCCGGATTTTGAATGAAACCTTCGCGGTCCCGCCATCCGCAGTTTTCGCCGCCGCCCGGGTTAGTCGGTTGTTGAACATCGATTTCCTCCCGGCTGTCCTGGCCAACATCGCCAATCAACATGCGGCCGGTCGCGCGATCGAAACTGTCCCGGAAGGGATTGCGCAAGCCGAGCAACCAAATTTCCCGTCTTGGTTGAGGGGAAGGCGAGGGATTAGGATTGTCCGGCGGAATCGTGTAAGTCCCGGTCGCCGGATCCACATGAATCCGAAGCATTTTCCCGAGGAGTGTGGTGTTGTTTTGGGCGTTGCCACCCGGCTCGATGTGGCCGGTCCCGAAATCGTTTCCATTACCGCCATCACCCGTAGCGATGTAAAGATTGTGATCGTCATCCGGACGTGAACTGAATCCGATCCATCCGCCGTTGTGGTTGGTTTGGGGCTGATCATAGGACAACATAATTTTGATGTTGGCCGGCGTTGTGTCGGCGAGATCGGGATTACTTGAAACCTGGTATTGGCGAATTTGACTGATTCCGGAACTAAAAGCGCCGCCTGGTGCGGTACATTTCACGTAAAACTTTCCGTTCGTCGCGTAATCCGGATCAAATGCCAGTCCAAGCAGACCTTGCTCGCCCCCGGTCTGAAGGTTCGAAGCGCTGAGAAACGGCGTCGCGTTCATCAATCCGGTTTTGAGATTTAAGATCCGGATCTGCCCGCCTTGTTGGACGATGAACAGACGATCGAAGTCACCTGGGGGCGCCGTGGCGAAAACAGGCAAGCTCAAACCGGACGCAACTCGAATGGCATCCAGTTGCTGGGCACAAAGACCGGTCGCAAACATCAGGTAAATCGTCAGAAAACAAAAATACCGCCTTCGAAATTTTAATTTCATCCTTAACAATATCGCGCCAAATCAAACCACTGGAGGCAACCACTGGAAGTTGCACGAGTCGGCGGGAAATGTTTACCCTCATAATACTCTGAGCAAGAGAACGAACGAAGACGACAGCAGCCGTCCAGATTTTTGGTCGGAACGTTATGCCACCGGCAAAACTCCGTGGCAGCTCGATCATATTCCGGTGCGTCTAACAGAGTTCATTGAATCGCTCAAACCCCAATCCAATGTCCTGGTCCCCGGCTGCGGCCAGGATTTCCAGACGATCGCAGCCCTGCGCCGTTCCGGTCATAATGTGATGGCCATCGATTTTTGTCCGGTTGCGATCGAGGCAGCCCAAGCCGCGCTGCCCGAAATGCGCGAGGACATCGTTCTCGGAGATTTCTTCACTTACGATTTTGAGGCCGCCCGGTTTGACCTGATCTACGAGCGCACATTTCTTTGCTCGCTTCCGCCCTTGCATTGGAAGAATTACGCTGCGCGCGTCGCCCAATTACTCCGGCCCAATGGCTTGCTGGCTGGCTTTTTTTTCTACGGCGACGACTCGGATCCGCCACCATATCCATTAACCAAGCGGAAAGCAGACGAGATTTTCGGAACGCATTTCAAGTTACAAACCAATCAGGAAGTTCACGATTCACTGCCCATCTTCGCCAGCCAGGAAAAATGGCAGGAATGGCGGCTTCGGCTCCGTTGACTTTGGTCGCACCGGGTCCCACAATCTCACTCTCACTCTAACTGAAGGAGGCCAAAATGAAGATCGGTGAAACAGCACCTGATTTTGAAGCGGAAACAAGCGAGGGCCGGATCAAGTTCCATGATTGGATCGGAAACTCGTGGGCGGTTCTTTTTTCACACCCCAAGGATTTCACTCCGGTGTGCACAACCGAGCTGGGCTACATGGCCAGGATCAAACCAGAATTCGACCGCCGGAACGTAAAAATCATCGGATTATCCGTCGACTCCACCGGCGATCATAAAGGCTGGGCCAAAGACATCGAAGAAACGCAAGGCCATGCCCCCAATTACCCGATCATCGGAGACAACGATTTCAAGGTGGCCAAACTTTACAACATGTTGCCGGCTGACGTTTCAGGCGATGCCAAAAAGCGGACTCCAGCCGACAACGCCACCGTGCGAAATGTTTATGTCGTCGGCCCGGATAAGAAAATTAAACTCATCCTGGTTTATCCGATGACGACCGGACGCAACTTCGATGAAGTCTTGCGCGTGATCGATTCACTTCAGCTCACCGCAAAGCACCAGGTCGCGACCCCGGTGAACTGGAAACCTGGCGACGATGTGATCATTGCCGGTTCGGTTTCCAATGAGGAAGCGAAGAAGCGTTATCCACAAGGATGGAAAGAACCGAAACCTTATATCCGGATCGTTCCCCAGCCGCAATAGCTGGGTAGCCTCGGCGTTTATTCAGGAAAACGTCATTTAGAACATTGAGTAGGTGCCAGGGAGGGGACTCGAACCCCTAAGGATTGCTCCACCAGATCCTAAGTCTGGCGCGTCTGCCAATTTCGCCACCCTGGCGTGGGGAATGGCCAATTTTAAATTTCCAACTCTAATTAGCAAACGCGTGATTTCCGCGGTGCCAGACAATCGTCGCACCAATGTGACCGAACTTGGCGTGGTTAGTTATCTCCCGCGGACCCGGTTAGCCGGGGAACAAACTAAACTCGTCATTGCAGGCTGAACCGGAAAACAAAAACGGCGGGAATTGCATCCCGCCGTTTCGAAATTCGAAGTTGATACGGATTATTTGCGGCGGCGCACCGCTCGCAAGGCAGAGCCGATTCCGGCCAACGCCAGCAATGACATCGTGGTCGGTTCGGGCACCGGAACCGGTACTGGAACCTGACCGACGTTGTTGATCTTTGTGTTCGAACCATCGTTGCGGGTCGCCGAGGCGGCAAAGAATCCAGTATGGGTCGACGGAGTTTCCGCAAACGCCGAAGTGGGTTGCGTAACTCCAAACGGTCCGAGATGAGTGCCGCTCGGAAGCGTATTCACACCCGTATAGGTCCAAGTTAAATCAGCCAGAGTGGGATTATCGGGCGGCACTGTCCCCATAGGAGGTGGAGTGCTCAGTGCCGAAGAGAAGGTCCATCCGGCAGGCGCGAATGCCGACCCAGCGATAAAGGGACCGAAATCGTAAATCGTGAAAAAGTCACCGGCTGTTACCTGTTGGTTCGACGTAATGTCGATGGTGTAATTCCAAACAGTGTTGGTGCCGCTACCGGGGCTCGTAAAGGCGAAGCTCGGAATTATGTCAGCTCGCAACGCGGTCATTCCCGCGAGGCAGATTAATGCAACAACAGATAATTTTTTCATCCCTTTTACACTCCGTTTGTAGTTCTGGTAGGGATTCGTATTCCAGCGATTGGGTGGACGTTTGTCAACACTATTTACCCTAAAAACGGTCTTGTTTTGCCTACCCCCCTAGGGGGCAACCCGACAGGCCTGGCCGAGCTCCTGGTTGCTTTGGCAGGCGATCGCGAAGAACCGGTCCCCGATGCATGCAGCAAACCGCGAATCGAGCTGGGGCCGGTCAGCTTCACGGGCTTCCTCGAGAATCTTTGCCGCCTGGGCCGTGTCTCCTTGATGAATGGCAACTGCGGCCTCAGTCATCTGCCAATCAATCGACAACGCTCCCAGCTTTCGTTTTTCTTCAAGTTCATTTCGGACGGAGTCGACATCACCAGCTTCCAGCGCCGCCATTCGCGCCTTATAACGGCAAATTGTCTGCTCCGCTTCCTGCCCACGCCGCGCTGCCTGTTCGTACCTTGCGATGGCGTCCTTCGGCCGATGATCTTTGCGCAGCGTTTCCGCTAACGAGTAATAGTAATCTGCATTGAAGGGAGCGGCGTTCATGGCGGCCTCGAAAAACCGTTCGGCGGCGGCGAAATCATTTCGGCTACTCGCGATCATCCCGCGATAATAATTGGCCGCGTCCACGTTTTCGCCGAAGCCAATTGCGCTCTCGAATAGACGGTCAGCCGAGTCAAAGTCCGAGTGATCATAATAAAGTTTGCCGGCGTGGAATAAAATTCCGCCGAGCGAAATATTTTTGTATTTCGCAGCAATCAGACGCTTGGCCGCATCCTGCCAATGCCCCAGCTGCTCATCCATCACCGCGTGCTCGATCAATTCTTCCGCCGAGGCTCCTTTGAATTCACCGGTCGCCTGCGCCGCGATCTTCGCCTCATTCCGGGTGGCGATCAGGTATCGCCAGTATTCAAACTTCTTGCCGACATAAAATACGGCTGCCAACAGAATGATCGCACCCACGATCAGGGCAATCTTTTGCACCTCCAGCACTTTTTTGAATCCTCCGCCGCGAGCTCGGCGCGGCGCTGGTTGCTGCGGCACTTGCGATGGTTCTTGTGACCGCGGCGGCGGAGGCACGCTTTTCGGTTTCGCGATCGGCTCGGGTCGCGGCGTCTTCTGCTCCGGAGGTGTCTGTGGATTAATGGATCGGGACCCGCCGAGGAAACGGCGCTGTTCCGGCGTTAAACGCAATCGATCGTCTGAATCCGAGTCAGGCATCAGTGATTTTCTTGATTATCGTCGGGGATTCCGCGGCTTGTCGTCAAATACACGGCAAAACTGCCGAGCCAATGTCCGCCTTCATAATGTTCGCCGGTTACTGCGGCAAGTCCGGCATGGCGATGGGCATCCGCTGCCGCTTGTAATGCTACCCGTCGTGGATCCTCCTCCGGGAGCGCCGACACCATTCCTTCCAACATCCAGGCCCGGCTCAAATTTAAGCCGTCCAGATGGGCAAGCTTCGGATCGCTCGGATCGGGCGACACCGCCACTTTCAACCAGTCGGCATTTTCGCTTCCTTCCCGACCGACGGGAATCTGCGGCATAAAATTCTTCAACCAGCTCCCAAACTCCTTTTGCGGAAGCACTCGCCGCATCAGGTCGGCTTCACCAAGACAGGGGGAAAGAAAATCCTCACCCGACGGTTCGTAATTGAGGGGGCAATTCTTGTCCGCGAGGAAAAATTTCTTGGCCGAGTCGCGTACCAGCTTGGCGAATGCATCATTCTTCGCCGATCGCGCGTAATCAAACATTAAACCAAGACTGAACGCGGTTTGGTCGTGCTCGCCGACCCGGACTGGGTTGGAAAGCTTGGGCAGCCAATTCATCAGCCGTTCGACGGCCGCGTCCTCCAGTGGTTTCAAATTCGCCAGCCATTCTTTTGCGTCGGGATCGTCCCACTCGCGCAATTCAGCGCACAACTGCAGCAGCCACGACAATCCGTAAGGGCGCTCAAAGCTGGAGCGGCCTGCTCCTTTAATATAAACACCTTCCTGTTTCAGATTCTCAGCGGTCAGGCTTTGTTTTAACGCGGCCCGCGCATCCTTCACAAATGAGGCATTTGGAAATGTGCGAACCAGCCGGACTAGCAGCCAATGCCCATGCACGGATGAGTGCCAGTCGTAGCAACCGCAAAATGCCGGGGTCAGCTTCCGCGGCGGGGCGACATCGGCGTCACTATTAAGTACGTGCGCGATTTTATTCGGATACTCCTTGTGGACGCAGGCTAGCGCCAACTTGGCGAAGCGTTCCGCAGCTTTTTCGTCGAAGCCGGATTCTTCTGTAGGGGCGGCTGTATCGGCTGCGGCTGAACCCGGCGCGGGCGAGGCGGCGGTAATGAGGCAGCCCGCGGACAGCACGGCCATCAATCCCGCGCCCACCATCCCGATCTTGCTCGTGCCCTTCCTCATGCTCTTAATCCGTGATCGACCTTCTGGTTGAATTGGAAATTGGCAATTGCCATTTGGCAATTACACTTTTCGCCCCTATGCGAATCGCCTACTTGCTCACTGTTTCAGCATTGTTAAGTGCTTTCCAAACCATGTCCGCCGCCGATTCAACCACTAATCCCTTGCTGAAAGAAAGCGCACTCCCGTTCCATTTTCCGCAGTTCGACAAGATCAAGAATGAGGATTTCAAACCGGCCATGGAAGCCGGGATGCGCGAGCAATTGAAGGAAATCGAACCAATCGCGAATAATTCGGCTAAGGCGACGTTCGACAATACCATTGTCGCCCTCGAGAAAACCGGCCGTTTGCTTGATCGCGCCGAGCGCACCTTCGACAATCTCAATGCCTGCAACACCAACCCCGAGATGCAGAAGATCGACAAGGAGATGGCGCCGAAACTTTCTGCGCATCGGGATACGATTCATCTTAACGCCAAATTGTTCGCCCGGGTAAAGGAACTCTACGACAATCGCGATAAACTCGGGCTCGACCCGGAGTCGGCTTATCTGCTTGAGCGTTATTACAAAGATTTCGTGCGGGCTGGCGCGAAGCTTTCCGATGCCGACAAAGAAAAGTTGAAAAAGATCAACGGCGAGCTGGCGACGCTGCAGACCGATTTTGAGCAAAACGTGCTGAAGGAGAAAAATGCCTCCTCGGTGGTGGTGGATAACAAGGACGACCTCGCTGGATTGACCGACAGCCAGATGGCGACGGTGACAAATGCCGCCAAGGCCGAACACAAGGACGGCAAGTTCGTGATTCAGATGCAAAACACTACCGGGCAACCGTTACTGGCATCGCTGCAGAATCGACCATTGCGCCAGCGAATCATGGATACTTCACTGGCGCGCAACAGCCATGGCGGAGAATTTGATACCCAGAAAATTGTTCTCCGCACCGCGCAGCTCCGCGCTGATAAGGCGAAACTGCTCGGTTACCAAAACTGGGCTTCCTATCAGGTTGAGGAACAAACCGCAAAAACTGTTGCCAACGTGAATAAGATCCTGGGCGACTTAGCGCCGCCGGCTGTCGCCAACGCCAAAGCCGAAGCCGCCGAGCAACAAAAAATCGTCGATCAGGAAAATGGCGGATTTCAGATCGCCGCCGCGGATTGGGATTTCTATTCGGAGAAGGTTCGGAAAGTGAAATACGATTTCGACGAATCGCAGCTCCGGCCTTATTACGAGCTTAACCACGTCATTCTCGACGGCGTTTTCTTTGCCGCGAACAAGGAATACGGTCTCACATTCAAGGAGCGCCACGATCTGCCGGTATATCAGCCCGATGTCCGGGTGTTCGACGTATTCGATCGCGACGGCAAACAGCTGGCGATTTTCATTGGAGATTATTATGCCCGGCCTTCAAAACGCGGCGGCGCCTGGATGAATTCCTACGTTCAGCAAAATAGTTTGTTCGGGACAAAGCCCGTGGTGGCGAATCATCTCAACATTCCCAAGCCCCCAGCCGGCCAGCCGACCTTGCTGACTCACGACGAAGTCCGCACTGCGTTTCACGAATTTGGTCACGCCCTGCACGGAATGTTTTCCAACGTGAAGTATCCGCGGTTCAGCGGAACGACCGTGCCTCGCGATTTCGTCGAATATCCATCGCAAGTGAATGAAATGTGGGCGTCCTGGCCCGAGGTCCTGAAAAACTACGCCAAACATTATCAGACCGGCGAACCGATTCCGCAGGCGCTCCTCGATAAAGTCGACGCTGCCGAAAAATTCAATCAAGGCTACAAGACAACCGAATATCTGGCCGCTTCGTTACTCGATCAGGCCTGGCACCAGCTTGATCCATCCCAAATTCCGACCGACGCGGTTGCCTTTGAAAAGCAGGCGCTGCAAAAAGCAGGCGTTGATTATCCGCCGGTGCCACCGCGTTATCGCAGCTTTTATTTTTCACACGCCTTCGCCGGAGGTTATTCGGCCGGATATTATTCTTACATCTGGAGCGAAGTGCTTGATGCCGACACGGTCGAATATTTTAAAGCGCACGGAGGATTGACCCGCGAGAACGGCGATCTTTTTCGCGAAAAACTTCTTTCTCGCGGCGGGACAGCCGATGCGTTGGGCTTGTTTAAAAACTTCACCGGCCGCGATCCTTACGTGGAACCGTTGTTGAAACGCCGAGGGCTTGATCGCGCCCCAGCTGCGGACGATCAAGCGAAGCCTGCAAGCTCGCCACCGGCGAGCTGATCCAGCGGTCCCAACTCAAAGATCATCGACGCCAGATTCCCGCGTCTGACTTGTGACGCGTGACTTCTGATCTCTGGAAGGTTGCTCATCGCGATCAGCGCATTATTTTCCACGGGTGAAATTCCGAATTCTGCTAGTTGCTCTGCTCTTCCCGCTCGGAGCTGAGGCCGCCAACAGCGTAGTGAATATGTCTCACTACGATCTGATACGGCCGGATTTTGTCGCGATGAAAAGCGAAGGCATCATCGGGGTTATTCATGAAGCGACCTTCCCGCGCTACGAGCGGGATTGGCGTTATGCCGAGCGAGAACTCCAGGCAGTGCGCGCCGGTTTGCTTTGGGGCGCGTATCATTTTGCCGATGGCACGGACCCGATTCGCCAAGCGGATCATTTCCTTGCCGTCGTTGCCTCCTCCCACCCGTCAATTAGCGGGCCCGCCCAGGTAGAAAAAAACCGGCCCGGCGTGCTACTGGTTCTCGATTTCGAAAAAAACCATTATCGCGGCGGCAACATGAGTGTTGCCCAGGCCGCAGCATTCGCGCAACGGATCAAAGAACGGACCGGAGTTTATCCCGGGATTTACGGCAGT
>JADMIO010817184.1_pt1 | contig 26128 bp, 16 predicted proteins | sample 8958161 | NCBI WGS metagenome assembly JADMIO01 (sample SAMN16585339, study PRJNA669376) | soil metagenome | isolation source: Crop rotation soil | place: USA: Cullars Rotation, Alabama | collected 2011 | reverse complement strand
AACCCGCCGCTGCGCGAGGCCCTGCTGGCGCGGCTGGATGACGCCTCCCCGGCGATCCGGCAGGGCACGGCGCGGATCCTGCGTGAGCTGGCCGACGCCGGCGGCGCCGACGCGGTGGCGCAGCGGCTGGCGGACGGCCGGGAGGCCGACCCCGACGTGCTGCGGGCTTATCTGTTGGTGCTGGCGCGGGTGCCGCGGGCCTCGGCGCTGGATGCGGCCATTCAGTGGTTAGGCGACGCGGTGCTCGGCGGCGAGGCGGCGGCGGCGGTGGGCAAGGCCGTCGAGGCCCGGCTCCTCAGCCCCGAACAGACCATCACCACCAATGCCCGCCTCAAGGAATTGACCACCGGCGACGCCCCGCCCGACCCGCGGGTGATCGAGTTGTTTGGTCGTATGGCGAGCGACGAGGAGTGGGCCCGCATCGCGCACTGGCTGGACGACAAGGACGCGGCGGTCCGGGCCGCGGCCGCGTCGGCCTGGGCGCAATCGAATCAGCCGTTGGCGCCCCTGGCGCAGCGGGCGTCCGACCCGGTAATCCGTCAGAGGCTCATCGAAGCCGCGACGCAGCGCGGGGACGACGGTCCGACGCTGCTGGTGCTGGTGCGTTTCAAGCCCGAGCAGGAGCAGGCGGCCGCGGCGTGGCAACGCTGCGTGGTGACCATGGCGGGGCGGGTGGATTCGGAGGCCGCGCTGGCCGCCGACAAGGCGCTGGTGCGGCTCAAGGCCCCGGCGGCGTTGCGAAACGAGTTCCTCTCGGCGGCCATCGGCAAAGTGCTGCCGGAGGTCGGCCCGATCACCACGACCAACCCCGCACCCCCCGGAACCGCCCCCGGAGTTTCCCCCGCCCCAGGAGTGGGGGCCACGACCGCGCCGGTGGTGGAGATGTCTTCGGCATTGCTCGACCTGCTGCTGGCCCGCGGCGAGTTGCGGCTGGAGCAGGGCGACGCGAATCAAGCACTCCCCGACTTCCGTCGCGTGGATGGGGCAGGGGGGGCCAACGGCTCGGCCGGCGAGGCCCAGCGTAAGCGGGCCCGGTGGGGGCTCTTCCGCGCCAGCCTCGACGCGGGTGAGAGTGACGCGGCCTTGGAGCGGGCGAAGAAGATCCTGGCTGCGGCACCCACCGACGCGGAACTCAAGGACGCGGTCATTCAGGCTTACCTCGGCAATGTCCAGCGCAGCCTGGCCACGGGGCAGGTGGACCCCGCCAGCAAGGCACTGCGGCAATTGCGCGAGATCCTTGGCGCCTCGACCCCCGCCGTGATTGAAAAGATCGCGGAACTCGAAACCAAGGCCACCACAGCCCGGCCCACGGTCACTCCGCTTCCGGTTCCGCCGGTTCCGACGCCTGAAGTGGTGCCCGTGCCGCTCCCCGAAGCGCCGCCTGCCACGGCCCCGGCCGGGGCCGCGTCCCGCAAGGGATGAATTGGCCTTGCCGCCACGCTATACTTCCGATCCCTGAATTGGGACCGATCCAAGCCCGGGGCGGAAAGAACAATCATGCAAACCCTCATCAGCGGTAAAGCCTTCGTCCTTGGCGATGACGTCGATACCGACCAGATCATCCCCGCCGAGTACCTTTCCTTTAATCCCTCCGATGCCGAGGAGCGCAAATACTTCGGCATGTACGCCATGTCCGGCGTGCCCCCGGCGCAGTCGGGCCTGCCCAGGGGCAATACGGCCTTCGTCGCCAAGGGCGAGTTCAAGTCGCCCTACACCATCGTGATCGGCGGCCGCAACTTCGGCTGCGGTTCGTCGCGCGAGCACGCCCCGCTGGCGATCGCCGAGGCCGGCGCCAAGGTCGTTGTCGCCGAGTTCTACGCCCGCATCTTCTTCCGCAACTGCGTCAACGGCGGCTACCTGCTGCCTTGCGAAACCCCCAAGCGGCTCGTCGAGGAGATCAAGACCGGCGACGAGTGCGAGGTCGATATCGAGAAGGGCACCCTGACCAACAAGACCAGCGGCAAGACCTACGAGCTCCGCCCGCTGGGCGACGTCAAGCCGATCATCGAGGCCGGCGGCGTATTCAAGTATGCCCGGAAGGCAGGGATGCTCAAGGCGTAAGAGGGTTCGGAGGTCGGGGTTCAGGGAAGAGGGGACTAAAAGTGGATGATATTCCCCGCATAGTCTTGAACCTCGCACCGCACGGCCGCGAATCTTCTTCTCTTGCCTCTCCCGTCTTTCCTGAACCCTGAACCCTCAACCCTGAACCCTCCCTATGAACGCCACCTACCTCCAAGCCAAGCACGCGGCCGGCCTGCCCTACGACCAGTACGTCCGTTCCGGCAAGCCCGAGCAGTACGACAACTGGAAAAAGGTCTACGACCAAGCCGCCCTGACCGAGCCCCAGCGGCGGCTGCTCGGCGGGTTCACCCGCAAGATCAATGTGATCGGCCTGTCGGGCATCTGGTGCGGCGACTGCGTGCAGCAGTGCCCGCTGGTGCAGCGGATCGCCGAGGGCAGCCCGGGGAACATCGATCTCCGCTGGCTCGACCGTGACGCCCACAGCGACCTCCAGGACAAGCTGCTGATCAACGCCGGCCGGCGCGTGCCGGTGTTCGTCTTTTGTGCCGAGGACTACGAGCCCGTCAGTTGGTACGGCGACCGCACGCTGTCGCGCTACCGGGCGATCGCCCAGCGGCAGTTGGGGCCAAGCTGCCCGCTGCCGGGCGCGCCGGTCGCCCCGGAAGAAATGGCCCAAACGTTGCAGGATTGGCTCGATGAGTTCGAGCGTGTGCATCTTCTGCTTCGGTTGAGCGGCCGCCTGCGGCAAAAGTATGCCGATTGACCCTCAAAACTCGCTGGAATGCCCCGGAAAAGCCGCGAGGCCTCGATTTGCGATGGCACATGGCTTGCCGTGAAAGCGGGAACGCGATAAACTGTTGGGCTACGCGATTTGCGTCGGAGTTCACGGGATTTCGGGGCTCTGGGGTTCCGGGGGTCCTGTCCGGTGACGTGGAGAGGCGGCGGCGAAGGTCCGTTGCCCGATCTTCGCGTCGAGCTTTATGGAGTGTTGAAGTGGCCAAGAAGACGATCGCCAAGAGTCATTCGATCCTGAAATCACCCAAGAAGGGCAAGGCCGGCAAGGTCGCCGCGGCGGCCAAGAGCGCACCGAAAGCCGCCGCCAAGCCCGCCGCTGAACCGACCCGGGTGGCGGTCAAGCCCGCCAAGCCCGCCCCGACTGCCCGGCCCATTCCCGTCACGGTCGTCCGCCCGGCTTCCGAGAACAACGGCGGGCTTCCCGGCCGGCTCTCCGAAGAAGACCTTAAGAAGGCCAAGTCAGGCCTCTCCCGCAAAGACCTCGAGCACTACCGAGGCCTGCTCGTGAAAAAGCGGGCCGAGATCCTCGGCGACGTCGCTTCGCTAGAGACCGACGCCCGCAACAACGGCGGCAACCTCTCTAACATGCCGCTCCACATGGCCGACATCGGCACCGACAACTACGACCAGGAGTTCACCCTCGGCCTGGTCGAGTCCGAGCGCAAGCTCCTCATGGAAATCAACGAGGCCCTGATGCGCATCAAGGCGGGCACCTTTGGCGTCTGCGTCGCCACGGGCAAGCCCATCGGCAAGGCCCGCCTCGAGATCAAGCCCTGGGCCAAGTTCTGCATCGAGGTCGCCCGCGAGCTCGAACGCCGCGGCCGCGCGGTGTGAGGCTGTTGGTGTTTCTGAAGAGGGATTCACCACGGAGACACGGAGGCACGGAGAAGAGGGGGAAGCGGGTGAAGAACGAAGAGTGAAGCGAGATGAGTGAAAGGCGATAGCCGAAGATGGCCCACCAATTCCGCACTCTTTTTTCCTTTCTTTCATCACTCTTCACTCTTCTCTCTTCATTCCTCTCCCCTCCGTGCCTCCGTGTCTCCGTGGTCAATCTTCCCAGCAATTAGCGAGAACCCCGCATGTCGGATCGCCCCCTGACGATCACCGGCGTCCGCACCGTCCTGCTCACCGGCCCCTGCACCAACGACCGCTTCCTCCGCGAGGCCCGCAAACGCCGCAGCGCCGCCTTTGTGGAAGTCCACACCAGCGACCCCAAACTCACCGGCATCGGCGAGACCTACGCGGGCTACTTCTGCCCCGAACTGGTCCCGGGCATCGTCGCATTTTTCAAGCCCATCCTCGTCGGCCAGAGCGTCGACATCTCGCCCGATCCATCTGCGTGGATCGCGGAAATGTGGCGGCGGATGTATGCCTGCGAGAACTTCTGGTGCCGCGTAGGCCTGGGGGCGATCACGCTGACCGCCATCGAAGCAGCGCTTTGGGACCTCCAGGGCAAGCTCCGCGGCAAGCCGGTGCACGAACTCCTCGGCGGCAAAAAGCACGACAAGCTGCTGGGCTACGCGACGGGCGGGCCGAGCAACTACCCCAAGAGCAAGCTGGCGGAGAAGGTCGATTACTACCAGGCTTTAGGTTTCCGCGGCTTCAAGGTCGGAGCGGGCAAGTTCGAGGCGAGCCAGTGGTCGCTCGGCGGTAATGAGCCAGCGGAGGTTGTCGCCTTCGAGGCCGATAAGATTGCCTTCCTGCGGCAGCAGGTCGGCGCCGACGTGCACATCCTCATGGACGGCCACATGGGCAACAGCCCGGCCGGTAGTTGGAGCCTCGACACCGCCAAGGCCATCGCCCGGGCGGTTGAGCCATTCGGCCTGTTCCTCTTTGAGGAGCCGCTGCCCTACACCGACGCGGCCGGTTACGCCGAGCTCGCCGCGAGCACCAGCGTGCCGATCGCCGGCGGCGAATGCCTCTCAACCATGCCCGAGTGGCGCGAGTACCTCCGCCGCGACAGCTTCGACATCGCCCAGCCCGACGCGTCGTATGTCGGTGGGATAGGTGAGTTCATGAAGATCGCGGGCGAGTGCGCTGCGCGCGGCCGGAAGATCGCGACCCACGCCTGGGGCGCGGGCGGCTCGCTGATGCAGAACATCCACGCCGGCTTCGCGTGCGCCAACACCGCGATCCTCGAAATCCCGCCGGACTTCGCCGACCTGCACAAGCTGGTCGTGGTCGACTCTTTCCAGATGAAAGACGGCTACGTGCTCCCGCCGCAGACCCCGGGCCTGGGCATCACGCTGAGCGACGACCTCAAGGAGCGATATCCCTTCGTCCCCGGCAGCGGCGAGTTCAATAGCGTGCCGGGGAAGGTGCTGGTGGATTGACCCCTCTCCCTGTGTACTCGCAGGGAGAGCGCTGGGGTGAGGGTTCTTTGTTTTCGTTCAATTTCCAGAAAAGAGAAGAACCCTCACCCTGCCCTCTCCCTCGGATACGAGGGAGAGGGTTCCAGAGCTTCGCTTCACGGCGTTGCGTGGTACTGGCGGATACCATCTCCTCATGGACAGTCTCAAACTCCTCATCACCACGCCCCCGCACCCCCCGGCACTCGCCGCGTTGAAAGCGGACCCCAGCCTCGAGATCACGCTCGTCGACGAGCCGGTCGGCGGCCACGGCCTTGGCTCCATCGATTGGCCTATCGCATGGCTGCGCGAGGCGGAAGTGCTCTTCTGCTCAGGCGTCCTGCCGGCCAACTTCGACCAGATGAAACGCGTCCGCTGGGTGCAGCTCGCCTCGGCGGGGTATGAGCAGGCCATCGAGCAGGGCCTGGCCGACCGCGGCGTGCGCGTCTGCAACGCCAACGGCGTCTTCGATATCGCCATCGCCGAGTGGAACATCGGCATGATCATCGCACTGACCCGCGACCTCCGCGGCATGATCCGAAACCAGGCGACCGCCACCTGGGACCGCGACCGCCGCTTCCAGCGCGAGGTCCGCGGCTCGACCGTCGGCTTCTGGGGCTACGGCGGGCTTAGCCGGGAGACGGCGCGGATCGCCAAGGCGATGGGCCTGAAGGTCCACGTGCTGGTCCGCGGGGGCGTGAAGAAGCGGCACCACTACCTCGTCCCCGGCACCGGCGACCCCGAGGGCGTCCTGCCCGACCGCGTCTTTGCGATCGAGGAAAAAGAGGCGTTCCTCCGCGGCCTGGATTTCCTGATCGTCGCCATGCCGCAGACGCCTGCGACGATCGGCATGATCGGCGAGGCCGAGCTGAGGCTGCTGCCGCGGCACGCCTGCCTGCTCAACCCGGCGCGCGGGCCATTGGTGCGGGAGGAGGCGCTGCTCAAGGCGCTGCGGGAGGGCTGGATCGCCGGGGCCGCGTTGGACACGCACTACCACTACCCGATGCCGCCCGAGCACCCGCTCTGGAAGTTCCCCAACGTGATCATGACGCCGCACATCTCCGGCTCGGGCGAGACGCAGCACTACCTGCCGCGGGCGTGGGACGTCTTCACGCGGAACCTGGCCAGCTACCGCGCGGGCCGGCCGCTGATCAACGAATTGACGCCGGGACAATTGCGCGGGGAGTGACTCTGCCTCAAAACGTGGAGCAAACGGGTGCCACGCACAGCGCAGCGAGTCTTCGAGCGGAGTCGTGCGTGCGTTGGCCCCCTGACCCACAAAGACACGCACGACTCGAAGACTCGCTGTGCGTGGCACCCGTTTGAGGCTCTTCCCTCTTGCCAGTGCGCCTCATCCCGGGATTCCCATTAGAATCTCCGCATGTCTGAATCTGCCGCCAACCCCGCCTACCGCCGCCCCCGCGCCATCGTGGTTTTCATCGCCGTCGCCGCGGCCGCGCTCGGCCTGGACCTGTGGCTCAAGGCGTGGTCCTTCGAGCACGTCGCCGGCGTGCCGGTTCACCTCACGGCCGCCGATGCCGGCGACAACCGATTCTGGGACCGCTACCCGCACGAATCGCAGACGCTGGTCCCCTCGGTGCTAAGCCTCAAGCTCACGACCAACACCGGCGCTGTCTTCGGCCTGGGCAAGGGCTCACGCTGGTTTTTCATGGTCATGAGCGTGATCGCGGCCGGGGTGATTGGCTGGATCTTCGCCCGCAGTTCGGCCAAGGCCTATGCACTGCATATAGCCCTCGCCCTGATCCTCGCCGGGGCCCTGGGGAATCTCTACGACCGCGTCCGCTTCGCGGCCGTGCGCGACATGCTCTACCTTTTTCCCGGGGTTGAATTACCTTTTGGCCTGACCTGGCCCGGCGGCATCCGGGAGGTCTACCCGTGGATCTTCAACATCGCCGACGTGGCCCTCGTTATCGGCGTCGGCGTCCTCATGATCCTGCTCTGGACCGGCGACAAGCGTCCACAAACCGCGCCAGCAAGTCGCGATTGAACGCCCCCGCGCCGCCGCGCTCCGGGTGCCACTGCACGCCGACGTAGAACGGCCGGTTGGGGTCGTCGATCGCCTCGATCACGCCATCGGGCGAGGTGGCGACCAGCCGCAGCGTTCCCGGGTCTTCGACGGCCTGGTGGTGCCACGAAGCGACGGTGCATTCGGCCGAAACCTCCGGTTTCGAGTTTGAGCCCATCGCGGTATCGCTCACCCGCAACACAACCGCATGCCGGTGGTCCTTCTGGTGCGCCTCGGCGGCCGCGTCGCCCAGCGTATCGGGCAGGTGTTGGTTGAGCCTGCCGCCCGCGTGCATCGCCATGAGCTGCATCCCCATGCAGATGCCCAGCGCCGGCTTAGCGCTGCGGCCCGCCAAGGCGTCGAGGACCGCCAGCTCGAACTCCTGCCGCTTCTCATCAACGGGCCTGGCCTTGGGGTGCATCGCCTGGCCGAAGCGCTGCATGTGCAGGTCCGCGCCGCCGGTGATGAGCACCCCCGCGCAAAGCTCGACGTACTCGGCCGCCAGCGCGGGCTCGTGCGGCAGCAGCAGCGGCAGCCCGCCGACGCCAGCGATCGCCCGGCTGTAGGCGATGGGCGACTCGTAACGCCCGCTGGCGGCGGTGTTGTCCTTGTTGTCGCAGGTGATGCCGATGAGGGGGCGGGTCATGGGTGGTGCGGCATTATAGCGGGGGGTCGCGGCGACACGCCGCGGCTCGGACTACCACGCCCCGCGTTTATCATCCTACAATCCCTTGATGCTCAAAACCCTCCCCAAAACCAAGACCACCACCGTGGGCAAATACCTCGTCCACCGCCTCGAGCAGGCTGGGCTCAAGCACATTTTCGGCATCCCCGGCGATTACGTGCTGAAGTTCTACGACCAGCTCGTCGACAGCAACATCAAGCTCGTGGGCACCTGCACCGAGATTGGCGCGGGCTTCGCCGCCGACGCTTACGCGCGGGTCAACGGGCTCGGCGCGGTGTGCGTGACCTACTGCGTCGGCGGGCTCAACGCGCTCAACGCGGTGGCGGGAGCGTATGCGGAGAAGTCGCCGCTGATCCTTATCAGCGGCGCACCGGGCATGGGCGAGCGGACCCGCTCGACGATGCTGCACCACAAGATCCGCGACTTCAACACGCAGAGGCTCATCTTTGAAAAGGTCACGGTCGTCGCCAGCGCGCTGGAAGACCCTGCCGCCGCGCCGGCTTTAATAGACGAGGCGATCGAGGCCTGCCTGCGGCAAAAGCGGCCGGTCTATCTTGAAATCCCGCGCGACATGGTCGACGCCCCCTGTGCCGCGCCGCGGCCGCGCCAGCGCGAGGCCCCGCGCAGCGACCCGCAGGCCCTGGCGGAGGCGATCCGCGAGGCGGCGGCCATGCTCCGCGAGGCGAAGCGGCCGGTGATCCTCGCGGGCATCGAGATCCACCGCTATGGCCTGCAGCAGGCCCTCGTGAAGCTCGCCGAGCGGACCGGCTATCCCATCGCTGCAACGCTGCTGAGCAAGTCGGTCATCTCCGAGCAGCACCCGCAATACCTGGGCATCTACGAGGGTGCGATGGGCCGCGAGAGCGTCCGCAAGGCGGTCGAGGGGGCGGACTGCCTGCTGATGCTCGGCGCTTTCATGACCGACATCGACCTTGGCGGCGGCGGGGCGCGGCTGGAGCCGTCACGCGCGATCGACGCCCTGGCCGACCGCACCACCATCCGCCACCACCACTTCGAGGGCATCCTGCTTTCCGACTTCATCGACGGCTTGATGCACGCGAAGCTCGGGGCACGCCGCAGTTTCGCGGTGAGCAACCCCGCGCCGCCGCCCTTCCTCCCCGAGCCCCGGCGGCCGATCACCGTGCAGCGGTTCTTCGCCCGCATGAACGAGTTCCTCGACAAGGACACGGTGGTCATCTCCGACATCGGCGACAGCCTCTTCGGCGCGGCCGACCTGACCATCCACCGCAGCACCGAGTTCATCAGCCCCGCCTATTACACGTCCATGGGCTTCGCGGTGCCCGCGGCGGTGGGGGCTCAGGTGAAGAATCGCCGGCTCCGCCCCGTGGTCTTCGTCGGCGACGGCGCATTCCAGATGACGGGCCATGAGCTGAGCACCGCGGTGCGCTACGGCCTGAACCCGATCGTCTTTGTGCTCAATAACAAGGGCTACACCACCGAGCGGTTTATCCACGAGGGGCCTTACAACGACATCCACGACTGGGCGTTTCACCTGCTCCCGCAGGTCTTCCGCGACGGCTGGGGCACGGAGGTGCGGACGGAGGGGGACCTGGAGGAGGCTTTGGTCCGCGCCCGTGGGAACGTCCGCAGCTTCTCGATTATCAATGTGCATCTGGAGCCGATGGACCACTCGGCCGCGCTGGAACGGTTGACGCACACGCTGGGCAAGGTGGTGGAGGCGTCGTCGAATGGGCATCGGCGGAAGCGTTTTTGATTTTTTAATATTCGATTGAAGACGGCGTCTTGATGGGTGCCACCCAACGCCCAGCGAGTCTTCGAGCCGTGCGTGTCTTTGAGGGCGAAGACACGCATGACTGCGCTACATTGCTCGATCCCCGCTTCAGGCCCGACGGGCCGACACCTCCGGGCGGGCGCGTGGGGTGGAACGCAGAAGTGCCGGGCCTTCGGGCCTCATGCAAACCCCCGCGGGACAACCCCGCCTCTCCCGCTTATCCTTATAAGCCACTGCTTCCGCATCAGGGTCCGGAGTCATGAAATTGGAATCCACCATGCATACGCTCAAGTTGTCGCTTTGCGTCGCGCTCCTCTCGCTGCTCGCGCTGCCTTGGTCCGCTCAGGCCAAGCCAAAGCCCGTGACGCCGACCACCCAGCCCGCGGGCCATGCGGCGCCGGCCCACACCCAGACCCCGGCGCCCGTGCCGGCCAAGGAGGACCAGGCCAACGCGCCGATGGTCGGCTGGATCGAGCTCTCCGGCTCGCTGCCCGACGCGCCGCCGCCCTTCGCCTGGGTCAGCCCCGAGAACGCCAAGCCCTCGCTCCGCCGCGTACTCGCACAACTTAAGAAGGTCGCCTCCGACAAGCACTACACCGGCCTGGTGATCTACCTCGACGAGCCCGAGCTCGACCTGGCCCAGATTGACGAGCTCACCCAAGGCATCCAGGAGGTCCGCGCGGCCAAGAAGAAGGTCCTCGTCTTCGGCGAGGATTACGACCTCAAGGGCTACCTCCTCGCCTGCGCGGCCGACCAGATCCTGCTCCTCCGCAAGGGCCAACTCGAACTGACCGGATTGGGGGTCGAGGAGATGTACCTCGCGGGCCTGCTGGAGAAGGTTGGCGCCAAGGCCGACTTCCTCCAGGTCGGCGATTACAAGGGCGCCGAGGAGCCGCTGACGCGCGTGGGGCCGAGCCCCAAGTGGAGCCAGAACATGGACTCGCTGCTCGACGATCTTTACAAGGGCGTGGTCGACCGCATCGCAAAGGCTCGCGGACTGGACGCGGCCGCGGTGGAGAAGGCCTTTGCCGATTGCTGGACCATGAGTGATGAGGAGTTCGTCAAGCGAAAGCTGGTAGACCGGCTGACCGACCGTGACATGATCGACGCGACCGAGGCCGTGTACGGCGCGGACTTCGAGTGGGACGACCTGCTCGCCCCGAGCGGCGAGTCGCGCCCCTTCGACAACCCCTTTGCGCTGCTCAAGCTCCTGGCCCAGGAGACCAAGACGCGCACCAAGCGGCCCTCGATCGCGGTCATCACCGCCTCGGGCCCGATCACCAGCGGCGGCAGCGGGAGGTCCTCCGCCGGCGGGCTTTTCGGCGGCGACTCCATCGGCAGCCGTACCTTCGAGGAGGTCCTCGCCGACGCCAAGGACGACGAGATGGTCAAGGGCGTGATCCTCCGCATCGACTCGCCGGGCGGCTCGGCGCTGGCGAGCGAGGTGATCTGGCAATCGCTCCGCGCCTGCGGCGAGGAGAAGCCGGTCTACGTGAGCATCGGCTCGATGGCGGCCAGCGGCGGGTACTACCTCGCCTCGGCGGGGCATGAGATTTACGTCTCGCCCTCGACGATCGTCGGCTCGATCGGCGTGGTGGGCGGCAAGATCGTGCTCGGCGGGCTGTATGAGAAGGTGGGCATCTCCGTTTTCCGCCGCGCCCGCGGGCCGATGGGCGACATGTTCAACAGCGTCGAGGCCTTCACGCCCCCGCAGAAGGCGGCGTTGCAGTCGGCCTTCCAGCGGACCTACGAGCAGTTCACCGACCGCGTGAAGATCGGCCGCGGCAACCGCATCAAGGATATTTCGGCGGTGGCGCAGGGCCGGCTCTTCACCGGCCGGCAGGCCGTCGCCAACGGGCTGGCGGACCGCATCGGCGGCATCGACGAGGCGATCGCCGACATGGCCAAGGACCTCAAGCTCAAGCCCGGCAGTTATGACGTGATCGAGCTGCCGCCGCCGCTGTCGCTGCCCGAATACCTGGAGCACCTCTTCGGCGAGTTCGCGGCCGCGCCGGGCGCTTCCGGGGGGACGCCGGACCAGGCGGCCCTATCGCTCGCTAAGACGCTTCTGGGCCCGCGGACTTGGGCCAGCGCGCGGGCGGCGCTGTCGGGCATGATGTTGCTGCAGCGCGAGCCGGTGCTGACGCTGATGCCGGCGGTGATCGTGGTGCGGTGAGGTTCAGGGGTTAGGGTTAAGGCTTCAGGAAACAGAGAAGACCGCGACCCCCCCGATGCCGAACTCCCAAACCCTCAATCCCTCTGGCCTCAACCCTAACTCCCGAACCCTGAACCCTCACTCCCCTTATGAAGATCGCTGTAATCCTTCCCGCCGCCGGACTTGGGAAACGCTTTGCCGGTTCCGCGCCCGACCCGCTTGCGCCGACCGCCAGTAAGATCGAACTTGACCTGGTGGGTAAGCCGGTGTTCCTGCGGGCAGTTGGCTTGTTTCTCAACCGGCCGATCGTGGGGCAGATCATCCTGGCTGTGAATCCCGACGCGGTGGAGGATTTCAATTTCCGCTGGGCCGACAAGCTGGCGTTCCACGGGGTGAAGGTCGTCGCCGGCGGCAGGGCGGAGCGGTGGGAGACGGTGCTCAAGGCTATGGAGGCGATAGATGGCGGCTGCACCCACGCCGCGATCCACGATGCGGCCCGGCCGCTGACCAGCGCGGCCCTGGTCGACCGCGTCTTCGAGGCCGCGGGCCGCCACCCCGCGGTGATCCCCGGCCTGCCGGTGGCGGCGACGCTCAAACGCGTCGTGCCGCACCAGGACGCCGCCGCGGCCGACCCGCTCGACGCGATCCTGGGATCAGAGGGCAAGCGCGCCGCGCCGGTTAAGCGCGTGGTGGCCACGGTGGACCGCTCGGACCTGGTCGAGGTGCAGACGCCGCAGGTCTTCGAGTTGGGCCTGCTCCGCCGGGCGTATGCCCAGATCAGCAGCGGCAAACTCGGCGGCAAGGGCATCACCGACGACGCGGGTCTTGTCGAGTCGCTGGGCGAGCCGGTTTATGTGGTCGAAGGAGAGTCGACGAACCTGAAGATCACGCGGCCGGACGACCTCAAGCTCGCGCAGGCATATCTCCAGATGACCGAGCAGAAGACCGCCGCGGAAATCGGGAAGAAGCGGTTGTTCAAGGATGAAGACGAGTAATTCTGCTGTTTAGCGCCGCGGCTTGCCGCGGGTCTTCGCGCGGCAGACCCGCGGCAAGCCGCGGCGCTAAACGCGGAGGGATTACGGCGCATCGGCGCTGAGGAACTTCTCCACCGCCGCCTTCGGGTCCAGTTTTTTCGCCTGCTCGGCCGTGGTTTTCGCCTCGTCGTTTTTCCCAAGCTTGGAATAGAGCGCCGCCAGGCGGACGAAGTGGACGGCCTTGTCGGGCTCGATGACGGTCATCGCTTCCAAGTGGCGCTGTGCGGCATCCATGTTGTTGCCCTGCAGGGCGATGGCGGCGGCGAGCTCGCGGTAGGTGCCGTTGTAGGGCTCCCGCTGCAGGGCACGGTCGGCGGCAAGGGCGGCCTGCTCCAACTGGCCGCGGGCGCGGTAGACCTCCGCCAACTGGTGGGCCCAGGCGCCGGTCTCCTGCTCCTGGCTGTCGAGCTGTTCGAGCGACGCCACCGCCTCTTCGGGCCGGTGGGTCCGTGAAGCCAGGGCCACGAGCATCTGGTCGGACCAGGGATCGACCGGCCGCGCGGCGGCGTAGCGCAGCACGGCTTGCCGCGCCGCTTCGAGGTCGGTTCCGCGCAGCGCCGCCTCGGCGGCGAGGCGGAGCAGGTCCGGCTGCTCGGGGTACTGGGCCAGCAGCGCCGCCACATCGGCCGCGGCGGGCGGGTCCTCAGCAGCAAGGAGCTTGGCGAGCTTCGCGTCGGCGGGGCGGGCCTCCAGGCCCCAGCGCTTCACCTCCGCGCCCGCCCAGGCCTTGAACTCCGCGAGGAAGTCGCCGGGCAGCTTGCCGGTCACCTGCGTGATCGCCTGCTCGTTGCCCACGCCGTCGTGGAAGAGACTAAGCAACTGTAAGATGGCATTGTGGCCGTAGGTCGCGGTGATGTACTGGACCATCCAGTGCGACTGGGCGTAGGCCAGCGGCCGGTCGCGCGGCGTCCTGGGACGGATGAAGGCCCAGTTGATCTGGTCGAGGGTGAAGAGCCCGTCGCTCCGCAGCGCCTGGGCGAGGAGCTGGCAGGTGTTGTAGTCGCGGCCGCCGGACTCCTGCGAGACGGCGCAGGCCTCGGTGAACCAGTGGGGGATGCGGTTGGCGGTCTGGTCGAGCGTGACGGTGTGGACGAACTCGTGGCGGATCACGCGGGCCCAGTCGAAGGTGCCGCGCTGCTTGACGCCCTGGCGCGGCGGCGTCAGGCCGATCACGTCGCCGGTGCTGGCGGCAATGGTCCAGATGTCCGGCGTGCCGGTGATGCGCACGCCGAACCACTGGTCGTCGGGCAGGACCTCGATGAGCGTCGTGTGCGCCGGGCGGTGGCCGTAGATCGTGGTGATGTCGCGGTAGATTTTTTCGAGCACGTCGGGCATGTCGCGCGCCAGGGCGGCGTCGATGCCGGGCTTGTACTTGATGATGAAGTGCTCGGTGCGGATCTGGCTGAAGCCGAGTAAATCTTGGACAAGCTTGAGCTGGTTCTTGGCGCGGCGGTTGAAGGGGTCGAGCTTCGTGGCCTGCTCGAGTTCGACCTTGGCGTGCTCCTCGTCGCCGGATTGCATGAGCAATAAACCAAGCTCGATGCGCGGCTCGGGCCAGTTGGGGTCGAGGGCCACGGCGCGGCGGAGCATCGCCTCGGAGGCCTGGTATTGCCGGGCCATCGAGAGGAACTTGCCGGTAACCATCGCCGCCAGCGGGTTGCCCGGCGAGACCTGGTCAAAGCGTTCCATGGCCGCCCGCAGCGCCGCGGGGTCGTAGGAGACCGCCTCCGTCGCCGCCTTCAGGGCGAGTAGTTCGCGGTGGTTCGGGGTGCGGGCGAGGGCGCGCTCCAGCACGGCGCGGGCGCTGCCGGGGTCCTTCTGGGTGAGGAAGACGTTGATCTCAAGCCGGTCAGCCAGCGGATGATTAGGGTTAATCTTGCGGAGCTGCTCGACGACCTTGCCGGCCCGGTCGAAGTCATAGCCTTCGACCGCCAGCTCGCCGAGCTGATACCAGCCCTCGCCGGCGCGGGGGTTGAGCTGGAGGGCGGCCATGAGGGCCTCGGCGGCCTCGCGGGAGTTGTCCTTCTCGTGCAGCAGCCGGGCCTCGGCCAGGTGGGCGGGCCAGTAGAGGCGGTCGAGCTCGTCGCGGGCCTTGCCCAGGAGCGACATCGCGAGCTGGTAATCCCGTGCCGGCCGGCCCTCCAGCCGGGCGAGCATCGCCATGCCCTCGGCGGCGGCGGTTAATTCCGCAGCATCCGTCAGCGCCTCGGTCTGCAGCTTGTCGCGCCAGGGGGTGAGCTGCGCGGTCGCGTCGCTGACACGGCCGAGCTGCTGGAGCGCCTCGGCTTTGATTAGAGCGGCCTGCGCGGTGGTTTCATTGGACAGCAGTTCCAGCGCTGTCGCCGGCTCGCCGCGTTCCAGCGCGGCCCTGGCGCGCAGCAGCGGCGGGGCGGCCGGGTCGCGCAGCGAGGGGTGGCTCAGGTCGTACTTCTGCAGCGCGATCTGGGCCTGCTCGGCGACCGTCGGCTGCGTGACCGAGTCCCACTGCCCGTGGAAGAGCGCGAGCTTCCGCCGCTCGGCGGCGGTGGCGTCCTTGTCCGCCAGGAGCTTGCGGACCAGCGGCGAGAGCTCGATGGTCTGCGAATCGGGCTTCGTGGCGGCGGTCTTTTTTTCGGGCTTGGGCTTCGGGTTGGCGGCGGGAGCGGGGAGCGGCGAGAGCGCAAGCCATAATAAGGATGCGGCGACGCACGCGATCGTCAGGAAAGAAACCCCGCCCTTCCGGGCGGGGCTGTTGGGGTCATGGAGGTGAAGCCGGTTCTTCTTTGTTCGCACTTGGTTTGCTCCGCTGGGATAGTCTAGGATCAACCGTCATGGCGGACCAAATGAACCCTCTTGATTTGTTGGCCGAGTTCCCGATCCTGCAGAAGCTGGCGTTCTTCAACCACGCCGGCGTCGCGCCGATCTCCGCCCGCGCGGCCCGGGCGGTCCACGCCTACGCCGACCAGGCCCAGACCCTCGCCTACCACGAGGCCCGCTGGTACATCCGTGCCCGGCAGGTCAAGAAGCTCGCCGCCCGGCTGATCGGCGCCACGGGCGAGGAGGAGATTGCCTTCGTCCCCAACACCTCGACGGGCCTGAGCATGGTCGCTCGCGGCCTGGGTTGGCGCGCGGGTGACAACGTGGTGATCACCAACGTCGAGTACCCCGCCAACCGCTACCCCTGGGAGGACCTGCAGCGGCTGGGCGTCGAGTTGATCGAGGTCGAGCAGCAGCCCGACGGCCGGATCGAAGTCGAGGACGTGCTCAACGCGATCACCAACCGCACGCGCGTGGTGTCGCTCTCGCACGTGCAGTATGCCTCGGGCTACCGCATCGACCTGCGGCCGATCAGCGACATGGTCCACCGCGCCGGCGGGCTGCTCTGCGTCGACGCGATCCAGAGCGTCGGGGCGATGCCGGTGGACGTCGGGGCGATGGGCATCGACTTCCTCTCGGCCGACGGGCACAAGTGGATGCTCTCGCCCGAGGGCTGCGGGATTTTTTACTGCCGGGAGGAATTGATCCCGCAGCTCCACCCCAACGTTGTGGGGTGGATGAACATGGTCAACGCCAGCGACTACGGGAATTACCAGTTCGTCTTCCAGCCCGATGCGCGTAGGTTCGAGCCCGGCAGCTACAACATCCCCGGCGTGCTGGGCATGGGGGCCAGCCTGGAGCTGCTGCTGGAGGTGGGGATGGAGAACGTCTGGGCGCGGATCGAGGCGCTGACATCTTGCCTATGCGATGGATTGACGGGCAAGGGCTACCGCGTCTTCAGCCCGCGCGGCGAGGGCGAGCGGAGCGGGATCGTGGTCTTCGATCCGCCTGCGGAAGTGGTGAAGGCCATCCCGCTGCAGAAGATCGTGGCGGACCTGGAACTGCACGGCATCATCATCGTGGTGCGCGAGGGGCGGCTGCGGGCGAGCCCGCATTTCTACAACACAGCGGAGCAGATGGAGGCGCTGGTGGAGGCGCTGCCGTAGCACGAAAGACCCGCGGCAAGCCGCGGCGCTAAACGGGGAGGTCAGTTTTCCCACGGGGTGGTGTCGATGCGCCAGCCGTCGCCTTTGGGTTCGCCGGTGTCGAAAACCTTGTCGTCCACGGGCTCGTTCACGCGCGGCTTGGTCATCAGGATGACGGTCTCGTTCTCGGATTCATCCAGCGTCCGCACGCGCACGGGCAGCAGCGACTCGCGGTCGTACCACATGTCGATCTGCGTGTAGTCGCTCTTGAAGTTCTCCCGCGGCGTGAGCTTCAGGTGGACGCTGTTGACCGGGTCGTCTTTCTCCGCGTCGATGACGGCCACGCTGAACCGCTGGAGGATGCGGTCCTTCTTCGCGGTGATCGGCAACGCGAACGGCCCTTCGCCGAGGTCGAGTGGGTCGGCCTTATCTGCGGGAGCACCCGGGGCGACGATCTGCCGCTTGATGAATTGCTTCTCCGCGTCGAGCCGTTCGACGAGCCACTGGCCGTCGAAGATGTACCAGCGGTCCTGCTTGTCGAGCCGGCCGTCGACCAGCAGGCGGTCGAAGTGGATGGCGTACTTCTTGGGCGGGCCGGCCTGGAAGACCAGCGAGCCGAAGCGGCGCTGCTTGTCGCCGACGAGCCCCTGATTGCGGTCGTAGCGCAGGTCGGCCTGGAGTGATTTGATCTGCGAAGATTTCTGCTGGATGCGGTCGAGCCAGTCGCTCGCCGCGGGGGAGGTGGCGTCGGCGGGCTGGGTGGCGACTTGCGCCGCGGCGTCCTGGGCGCGGCAGCCTTGCTGCGGGGCGAGGAGGGCGAGGCCGAAGAGCAGGGCGGCGCATCGGGTGGCTGGGGCTGAGTACTCGAAGCCCCGGCTCTTTGACGTCCCAAGAGGCCGGGGCTTCGAGTACTCAGCCCCAGCCACCCAGACGAGCACATTACGCAAAATAGTCATGCAAATCCCCATGATTCAGGCCTGCCCAATCACCAGCCCCGGGATACGGTTGAGGATCGCCAGAGCGCCGTCCATCAACTTCCCCTGGCTCTGGATGAGCTTGTATTCGAGCAGCGCGCAAAAAAGATTCACCGCGATCGCCACGCCGGCGACGGCCATGTGGACCTCGCCGGGCCACCAGGGGTGGACGGTCGGGTCCGCCGCCGCGCCGGCGAACATGGTCAGCATCACCGCGATAATCGCCGTCATGACCACCGACAGGACCCGCCGCTTGGCGGTGAACGCGGGGGCGGCGAAGTCGTCGAGGCTGAGGTTCGCCTTTTCGCTGGCCGCCTGGAGCCAGCGGGAGGTCGCCATGAAATAGGTGTAGACCGCGATGTGGGTGAGCAGCGTCATCATCCCCGCGGCGATCGCCAGGGCGATGTGATAGGAGTAGAGCCCCGTCGGCTTGTCGGCGGGATCGACCGCGAAGAGGCCGATGGCGAACACGGTCGCGAGCAGCAGCAGGTTGGCGGCGGTCAGGCCGAGGAAGAGCGGGCGCATGGCAAGATTGTAGATGGTGGGGGGCGGGTTGTCCCTGAGCGTGTTTAGAAGGGGAGCGCCAGGGCCAGCGACGCGAAGTGCAAGGCTTCTCCCCTCCCTCGAAGGGAGGGGTTGGGGAGGGATTTCCGATCTGGGGAAAGCTGGAGAACCCTCCCCTTGCCCCTCCCTCGAAGGGAGGGGAATCGGAGCGGAGGAAGCATGCACATCGCATCATTGGCGGCACCGAAGCCAAGCCCCGGACACGAGGGAATGGCCCCGATTTCAACGTAGCACGTTCCCAATTCTTGCAAACTCTTTCCTAAACCTTTGGAGAGCCAGGCTCGGCAATGGTGGTTTGTTTCCTATCATTTTCTTGGCTGTCAGGGTAATCTGCCCTAGAATCGCTCCAATACACAAATGCTCGCCCTGCTTCGCTCAAAATGGCTCGTTGCAGACCAAGGCTCAACCATGGCGAAAGGCCCCAAATCCAAAGGTAATCCACGCCCTCCCGCCGAGCCGAGCCAGCCGCCCAAGCAGCGCCGGGCGAGCGCCGCTCTGCCCGCCAAGCCGGACGTGAGCGACAAGCCCCTGACCATCGTCGGCATCGGCGCGTCGGCGGGGGGGCTGGAGGCCTTCACGAACCTGCTGCAGGAATTACCGACCGAACTGGGCGCGGCCCTGGTGCTGGTGCAGCACCTCGCGCCTAATCACGAGAGCGCCCTGCCGCAGCTCCTGGCCGGCGCGACCAACATGCCCGTCGAGCAGGTGCGCGACGGCGTGGCGCTGGAGGCCAACCGCGTCTACATCATCGCGCCTAACACGCAGATGAGCATCGAGGAGGGGCGGCTGCGCCTGAGCCCGCGGACCAATGATCTCGCCGGCGCGATGGCGATCGACTATTTCTTCCGCTCGCTGGCGGAGTACGCCCAGGGCCGCGCCATCGGCGTGATCCTCTCGGGCACCGCCTCCGACGGCGCCCAGGGCCTGCGCGAGATCAAGGCCGCCGGCGGCTTCACCCTGGTCGAGGACCCCGGCTCGGCGCGCTACGACGGCATGCCCCGCGCCGCGATCGCCACCGGCATCATCGACCACGTCCTGCCGCTGCCGGAACTGGCGGCGGAGCTGGTGCGCCTGGTGCAACACCCGCTGGTGGCGCACGCCAAGCCGCGGCGGAGCGGCGAGGAAATCCTCCTGCCCGAGGACCACCTGCCGCGCATCTTCACCCTGCTGCGCCAGGCCGGCGGCGTCGATTTTTCCACCTACAAGCCCGCCACGCTCAAACGCCGCATCCAGCGCCGCATGGTCCTCAATAAGATCGGCGACATCGTCCAATACATCCGCTTCCTGGAGGAGAACCCCGCCGAGGTCCGCAGCCTCTTCCAGGACATGCTCATCCACGTGACCCGCTTCTTCCGCGACCCCGACTCTTTCAAGGCGCTGCAGACCCACGCCCTGCCCAAGATCGCCAAGGCGCGCCGCAACAGTGAACCGATCCGCATCTGGGTGCCCGGCTGCGCGACGGGGGAAGAGGTCTATTCGGTGGCGATCGCGGTCGACGAGTTCCTGCGCGAGCAGGGCCTCAGCGCGCCCTACCAGATCTTCGGCACCGACGTGAGCGACCCGGCGGTGGAGGTCGCCCGGGCCGGCACCTACCCGCTGACCATCGCCGAGGACGTCTCGCCCGAGCGGCTGCGGCGCTACTTCACCCGCGTCGAGGGCCGCTTCCGCATCAGCAAGACCATCCGCGACGCCTGCGTCTTCGCCCGCCAGGACCTCACGCGCGACCCGCCGTTCTCCAAGCTCGACCTGATCCTCTGCCGCAACGTGCTGATCTACCTCGGCCAGATGGTGCAGCGGAAGCTGATCAACATCTTCCACTACGCGCTCAAGCCCGGCGGCTTCCTCCTGCTGGGCAGCGCCGAGACCGTCGGCACGCACATGGATTTCTTCGCCACCGCCGACAAGCGCAACCGCCTCTACTGCAAGCGCGCCACGGGCGGGCCCAGGCCGGCGGAGTTCCCCGTCTCTGAACTCATCCCGGGAAGGGCCACTCCCCATCGGCCGCCGCACGGCGAGGCGGCGCACGAGTCGTCGCTCCAGCACGAGGTCATGCGGCTGACGGCCACCCGCTTCGCCCCGCCCAGCGTCGTCGTCGACGAGGACCTCAAGATCATCCAATCCTTCGGCCGGGTCAGCCGCTTCCTCGAACTGCCGGCGGGCGACGCGAGCCTCAGCATCCTCAAGATGGCGCGCGAGGGGCTGCTCTACGGCCTGCGCACCGCCCTCACCGAGGCGATCAAGAGCAAGAAGGAGGTCAGCCGCGAGGGCCTGCGGGTCAAGGTCAACGGGATCTTCGCCGACGTGGACGTGCGCGTGCTGCCGCTCTCGGACGTGCCGAGCGGCCGGCACTTCCTGGTCCTCTTCCAGGAGAACGTCCGACCCGACAAGGAGGCGTCCGCCAAACAAGGCAAGAACGGCCGCGCCGCCAAGGGCAAGGACGCCAAGAACACCGAGCGGCTCGAACGGGAGCTGGCCTACAGCCGTGATTACCTCCAGTCGATCATCCAGGACCTCGAGGCCGCCAACGAGGAGCTGCAATCCGCCAACGAGGAGATCCTCTCAAGCAATGAGGAGCTCCAGTCCACCAACGAGGAGCTCGACACCGCCCGCGAGGAACTGCAGTCGACCAACGAAGAGCTCAACACGGTCAACGAGGAGCTGCACACCCGCAACGATGAGCTGAGCCGCGCCAACAGCGACCTGCTCAACCTGCTCGGCAGCGTGCAGATCGCGATCGTGATGGTGTCGAGCGACCTGCGGATCCGCCGCTTCACGCCGATGGCGGAGAAGGTCCTCAACCTCATCCCCGGCGACCTGGGCCGGCCGATCGGCGACATCAACCCCAGCATCAACGTCCCCGACCTCGAAAAACTCATCGCCGAGGTGATCGACAAGGTCGAGATCCGCGAGCAGGAGGTGCAGGACCGAAACGGGACCTGGTACCTGCTGCGGGTCCGCCCTTACAAGAACATCGAGAACAAGATCGACGGCGCGGTGCTGGCGCTCTTCGACGTCAACGACCTCAAGAAGCAGGAAGCCCACGTGCAGGAGGCCAGGGCGCAGGAAGTGCAGCTCCGCGCCGCGCGGGACTACGCCTGGGCGATCGTCGACGCCGTGCGCGAGCCGCTGATGGTCCTCGACGGCGAGCTGCGCGTCCGCAGCATCAACCGGGGCTTCACCAATGCCTTCCACGTCGCCGCCGAGGAGACGCGCGAGAAGCGGGTCTACGACCTGGGCAACGGCCAGTGGAACATCCCCGCCCTGCGCACGGCGCTGGAGGAGGTCCTCAGCAGGAACCAGCGGGTCGACGACTTCCGCGTCGAGCACGACTTTCCCGACATCGGCCGCCGCGTGATGCTCCTCAACGCCCGGCAGATCCAGGGCGAGGACGGCCGGCCCGCGCTGATCCTGCTGGCGTTCGAGGACGTCACGAAGAAAGGGGCGTAGGGCGTGGAAAATGGGCTTGTCGATTGGATGGGTCTGTCTGTATGGTGATGCGGGAGAAATGACTGTGCTGTGTTCTCGACCACTGCTTCCGGCCCCCGTTGTCCCGGGACTCTTTGCTGAGGCCCGGAGGGCCGTCACTTTTGGTAGCCGGGGCCGTAAGGCCCCGGTGGCGAATGCCCTCCAGATTTTGAGGCCCAAAGGGCCGACACTTTCCGGTGGCCCCACGCCTGATGAGGCGCGAAAGTATCGGCCCGTCGGGCCTCGTGCCTCTTGGGAACTTTCACCGTGGCCTTACGGCCACGGCTACCAAAAGTGTCAGCCCTTCGGGCCGAAGAAGAAGCGGGTGAAATAGGACTGAGGTGCGTTGTTTTAGGTAAGCGCACGACCGGGGGACATTCAAGGGGGGGTACGGGTGGCCGGAGGAATGGTGCAGCGCAAACGGAAAACCAACGCGGGGCCGGGCTGGGAGGCGAAGGGATCCGAGTCGGAAGTGAACCGGCTGCGGGCCAGGCTCCACGACCTGGAGGTGCTCTACGAGCAGACCCGGCTCCAGAACGACCAGTTGACCACGACCCTCCGTCTCATCGAGGACGCGCGCGACCGCTACGTCTACCTCTACGACTTCTCCCCGCACGCCTACATCACCCTCGACGGCTACGGCGTCATCGAGGAGATCAACCTCAACGGCACGACCCTGCTCGGCCGCGACCGCAAGGCCGCCGTCGGCACGCCGATGTCGGTCTTCCTGGTCCGAGACGACTGCCGGAAGTTCCTCGACCACATGAGGCGATGCCGCGGCGGGGACGCGCGGGTCGTCAGCGTGGTCAGCTTCAAGGACGTCGGGGAAGGGCCGCGGCTGGTGCAACTGGCCAGCATGCCCTCCCAGCCGGTCGAAAGCGCCCCAGTCTCCTACCTGACGGCGATCACTGACCTGACCGAGCGCGAGAAGGCCCAGAAGGCCCTGGCCGAGAGCCAGGAGCGGCTGCAGATGGCGCAGTCCGCCGCCGGCGCGGGCGTGTGGGACTGGGACCTGGCCAACAACCGCGGCGAGTGGTCGCCCGAGCACTACACCGTCCTGGGGCTGAAGCCCGGCGAGACCCCGCTCAGTTACGACCTCTGGCTCCGATCGATCCACCCCGAGGACCGCACCAGCGCCGCGCAGGCGTGGCTGAGCATCCCGCACACGCAGCGGGAGCAGTTCGAGTTCAACTACCGCATCATTACCGCGCAGGACGAGGTTCGCTGGGTGGTTTCCAAGGGGCGGCTGATCCGCAATGAGGCCGGCAAGCCGGTGCGAATGATCGGCATCACGATCGACGTGACGGAGCTCAAGCGCGCCGGGCATCGGCTGCAGGAGCTCAATGAGGAGCTGATCCAGCGGACGATGGAGGCCGAGCAGCGCGCCACCGAGCTGCGCAAGCTCGCCGGCGAGGTGACCCGCGCCGAGCACCGCGAGCGCCGCCGCGTCGCCCACGTCATCCACGACCACCTGCAGCAGTTGCTGGTCGCCGCGACGATGCGGCTGCGCACGATCGACTGGCAGAACCACAGCCTCGAACAGAGAAAGCAGACGGTCCAGCGGGCCGTCGACCTGCTCAAGCAATCGATCGAGGAGGCGCGTTCGCTGACCGTGGAGTTGAGCCCGCCGGTGCTGCAGGACCGCGGCCTGGGCCCCGCGCTGGAGTGGCTGGCGCGGCATACGCAGGAGAAACACGCGCTGCCGATCGAGATCGAGGTCCAGCCCGGCTCGGAGCCGGACTCCGTGGACCTGCGGGCCTTCCTGTTCCAGTGCGTCCGCGAGCTCCTATTCAACGTCAGCAAGCACTCCGGCGCCACCCGGGCGGTGGTCACGCTTGCGCCGCTGGGCGACGCGAAGGTCCAGATCGTCGTCTCCGACAACGGCAAGGGCTTCGACCCCTCGCTGCTGGAGGTCGAGGGGGTCGCCGCCGACCACTTCGGAATCTTCAGCATCCGCGAGCGGCTCAAGCTCCTGGGCGGCCTGCTCGAAATCCAGAGCGCCCCCGGCCAAGGCACCCGCGTGACGCTGGTCAGCCCCAGGCAGTCGCTCGACCTGCGCGGGAAACCGGCTCCGGCGGCGTTGCCCGCCGTCGATGCGGCCGCCGGTACGGCCGCCGGTGCGGCCGAGTCCGACGGCTCGAAGATCCGCGTCCTGCTCGCCGATGACCACGAGATCCTGCGCCAGGGCCTGGCCGTTGTGCTCCACGAAGAGCCCGACATCGAGCTCGTCGGCGAGGCCTCCGACGGCCAGATGGCGGTCGAGATGGCGCGGCAGCTCCGCCCCGACGTGGTCGTGATGGACATCTCCATGCCCCGCCTCAACGGCATCGAGGCGACGCGGCAGCTCAGCAGTGAGATGCCCGAGATCAAGATCATCGGCCTGTCGATGCACGAGGAGCGGGACATGGCCGTCGCCATGCGCGAGGCCGGCGCGGCCGCCTACCTGACCAAGGACGCCCCCTCGGACCTCCTGGTCGACGCCATCCGCCGCCACTCCCCACTCGCCGCCGCCAAACCCTCGCTCCACGCGCAGCCAGGCTGATGGGCATGTCCGGCAGGGGGGCCTCCGCTCTGATTCCCCTCCCTCCCAGGGAGGGGCAAGGGGAGGGTTCTTCAATCTTCCTCGATTCGTAAATCCCTCGCCCGGCCCCTCCCTTCAAGGGAGGGGAGGCAGCAAACACATGGGATCAGCGTCCTCCCGTTGTGCAGCCTTTTACTTCTCCAGCCCGGCCTGAGTAGCCGCCGCCTTTCTGATGAATAGCCTCCGCCGGAACCAGTCCCCCTCGCGCCAGCCGCGGGCCTGGCGGGCCCGCCAGGTCTCCTCGCCCGCCAGTTCCCAGCCCGCCCCCAGCGCCGCCGCGGGGTCGGGGGTCTTGCTGATTTCCATCTCGCGCGGGAACCGCTCCCACACCACGACCTCCCGGCAGCGGCCGGCGTCTGCGCCGATGCTCCGCATCTTCGCCGCGTCCGGGTCGCTCGTGACCTCGAACTGCTTCAGGAACTTCCCGCCGAAAAGCTCGCCGCGCTCGGGCTGCTGCCCGCTGGCGACGCAGAGGTAGTACCGCACCCAGATCGGGTCGAGCCACTTGCCGCCCCGCCGCGCCCCGTGGCCGGCGAGCACCACGCGGCACTCCTTCGCGGCGACCCGCGGGTCGCAGACGTCCCGGGCGAGGCGGTCCCACGGCGGCTCGGTGTCGGCCACCACCCGCGCGACGCTGTTGGCAATGTTGAGCCCCAGCAGCAGCGCCAGCGCCGCCCACCGCAGCGGCCGCGTGGGCAATCGCATGATGAGAGCCACCATCCCGATCGCCATCGCCGGCCAGAGGATGCCCAGGTAGCGCGGGAACCAGATCGACTGCCAGACCAGCTTGGGGTGCCGCCGGTGGACCGCCTCCCACGCCCAGGCCCAGCCCCAGTACGCCGCGGTGCAGAGCCCGACCACGATCGCCGCGACCAAAAGCAGCCGCACCAGCTTCCCGCGCCGCTCCGCCGTGGTTTCCCCCGCCCCACGCCACGCTGTCGCGATCCCGAAAATCGCCAGCGCCCGCCAGAGCGGCCGGCCCGTCGCGGCCCCCGCCCACCATGCGTCGCTCGGCAGCCGCCAGGCGACAAAGCCCGCGCCGACCGCCGCCGGCAGGAGCAGCCCCACGCCGATCGCGCACGCCACGCCAACCCAGCGCCGCCGCGCCGCGACATGAGCCACCGCCGCCGCGCCCGGCAGCACCGCGGGCCACCACCACCCCAGCACGCCCGCCGCGGTCCGGCACCAGGCCCACGGCGAGACGAAGCCGGGGAACGAGCGGACATAGAAGAGCCCATACACCGGCAGGACGACCCACGCCGTCAAAAGAAGCAGCGCCCGCCACCACGCCAGCGGGGGGGGTGGCGAAAGTTTCGAGTTTCGAGTTTCGAGTTTCGACGGGGCGATCTCTTGCTTCAACCCGAAATTCGTTCCTTTCCGCCGCCACGGCAACGCCCCCATGGCCAGCAGCGTCAGCAGCACCGCCGTGGCCGACAGAAGCGATGGCTTCACCCACGCCATCGGCGTCGTGCCCTCGATGGGCGTCTCGGCCGTGCGCGGCCACTCGCAGCCGAAGGCGAAGGCCGTCCCGGTGTCCAGCGCCAGGTCCGCCGCGCTCAGCCCTTTGTTGTAGGTCTCGATCCAATCCAGCCCGCTGCGGCCCCAGTTGCTGTTCGGCCCCGGCGCCTCCTCGTTGAGCCCGGGCGTGATCCCGCCGGTCCGGTCTATCCATTGATTAAAGATCAGGTAGTAGCTCGCGGGCCCGGCGACAATGATGGCGACGCCGGCGAGCAGCAGCAGGGCCGCCCGCCAGTGCTTCGAGTGCCATGCCGACACCCTCTCCCT
>JADMIO011545404.1_pt1 | contig 26130 bp, 17 predicted proteins | sample 8958161 | NCBI WGS metagenome assembly JADMIO01 (sample SAMN16585339, study PRJNA669376) | soil metagenome | isolation source: Crop rotation soil | place: USA: Cullars Rotation, Alabama | collected 2011 | reverse complement strand
ATGTATTGTTGTAACAATTTTCGAAATTCTTAGAAATTAAAATTTATTTTTGCTTCTAGTCGTTTTTTTAAACGTTATTAATTAGTATTTTCCTAACTGGAATTTCCTAACTGAAATGGCTTCCCAAAATCTTTTAATCGTCGAATTTAATTGCCGTTCACTTCGCCAACGAACCAAGCATTTTGTGTCGCTGAAACATTAGCTGTCTTCTGCAGACCAGTCTTTAGTGTGTCAAGTCGCTTGTGAAGAATATGTATTAACGGTGTTTGCTAATTATCTAATGCAAGAATACAGGCTGTCCCCAAAAACATTTTACACATTAAACATTAAAGCAGCCAAATCTGCAAATTGTGAATCCAATGCCAAAAGTTTTGCCCAGCTACGAATTACGCGGCTGTTTGGGTTTATCTAGTTGCGTTTGGAGAAAGTGACTTTCTCCGGTAAACTTTTTTTGGGGACAGCCTGTACAATGTGACTGTATTGTATTTCAATACTTGCTGAAATACGACTCTATTATTTTTATCATCAAATTAGGATCCCAAATATTTTTTTTTGTTTTGGAATTTTTAGTAATTAATTTTTTGATAAAATTATCATGCAAGGGTTTTCGAAACAGGTAAGGCAACTTATGTGATGGCATGACAGACTAGATGAGTATGACTGCATCTCTATGACAGACCTGACAGACTGGCGCAACAACGAAAAACCTGAGAACTGAAAAAAGAAAAGAGAAAAAGAAAAGGGGAAAAGGACGCCAGCATTTTGGCTCCACCCTTCTTCCTTCCTTCTTTCGTGCACATCAAGTAGTACAAAAACTTTCTGCCACAACCCACAAGAGAAGCACATACCTTTCAGAGTTAGATCTGTAGTTTAGCTTTAATTTAGGATAAGCGATGGAATTAGACGACACAGCTTAACTAACTTTTTTACTTTCTTTTTAAAAATTGGATCAGGTTAGAATGACATTGAGATCATAAGAACTTTTAATAACAATGTACTACATGAAGGGGGCTGATATAGCTAACTTCCTTAAGCAATCAGCAGAAATAAATTATTTTTAATTACTGATGACCATGTCATGTAATCTAAGCTTTTGATCTTCCAAATTATTAGTACGAAGCATCAATGCAGTTGCAAATGCTATTATGATTACAGCATCACCTTTCAGAACTACACCCCGCCCTCGAAGTAGCGGGCGTTTCATTTCTAAAAATTTCAATTTACCTAATTTCTATTTTCTAATGGTAAAAATACCATTTCTAAAAAAATTTACGAAATGAAACGGAAATAAATTCATTATTAAAATCTAGTCATGGAAAATTGAACTAAGCCCAGCTCCGTGCAAGTGGTGGTGCAGCTGTCGGTTTAGAACATTTTGTTTGTCGGTGCGTTCCCCTCTCCCTTCCTGCTCATTTCGGTTTTTCATTGTGTGTGAGGGAGAAAAAAACACGAAGACCGCCATTGCTGATTCCCGTCTTTTTAGCACTTTTACAGTTTCAATTAAATTTTGGATTAATTGCCATTAACATTTCGGATACCGCGTTTTTTTGGTCGCAGGAAGTCAGAGGTGCAACTGATTTTAAAATAGGTAAGTCTAATCGGGTCATCAATTGATTACTCCTACTGGGCACTTTACCCATAGCAAAAAGTTTACCGTCAGTATTGTAATGATCAGAACGAGTATTATTGGTTGGAGTAGAATCTAATGTATATGTTTTTCTTTCAGGAATAATAAGGACTTACTTATTTCTGGTGAAAGCTATTCATGATGGAGGGCCAAATTAGGCTCCGTTGGACGAGCCATCAAGGAACCATTTTATCCGTATTCGATGCGCTCTTATCAAGTGAATCACTGGTAGATGTGACACTTGCCTGTGATGGTCAATATCTTCGTGCTCATAGGGTCATCCTGTCTGCTTGCAGTCCCTACTTTCAGGTAATTAACAACTTTAGTCTTCAGGCAGTAGGGGCGGTTGGACAATGATTTGACTGAAGACATTATTTGTTTGCTTTTTCAGGACCTGCTTAGTCTTGATTCTGCCAAGCACCCCATTTTTTTCTTGAAAGACGTAAAGTACACTGAACTGAAAGCTCTGATTCAATATATGTATCGAGGAGAGGTGAACATTGCACAAGAGGATTTGCCGTCACTCCTAGCCGTGGCACAGGCACTAAAGATTAGAGGACTTGCAGAAGTCGAAACTACCAATAACAGTATTTCTTCGGATACTATCATTCTTCCAGATTTGACACAAGCTCAGGTTAAGAATAAAGGGATAATGAACAAGAATCCTCCGGTGGCAGCCACTGTTCCCACCGCATCATCAAGTCTTCATGCCCCTCGTTCCTCATTCTCACAAGGACAATTTTCGAATCCTTCTGTTTCCACATCAATGACATCAAGCACAGTAGCACCTCCTGCAGCAAAAAGGGCCAGAACTGAACCTACCCGCCTGTCAGCTCAGAATTCACACATCCAGCAAAATCAGTCTCAAATGGTTGATCCACTCCTCAATGTTCAAATACTCCCACAAGTCATTCCTTCTCAGGATGAGGGTATATCTCAAATGCAAGATCCTCTACAGTCTACACCGATGACACGTGCCTCCACTTCACGTTTCGCTGCAGCTACTCGTGAGGAGATTCATTATGATAATTCCGGTATGATTGAAGAACCAGAAATGTATGGAAATGAAGGCATAGTAAGTTAAGTCTCAGTTACAAAGAGAAATAAGTTTTTATTTGTTATTATACTTTATTTTTTAGGTCAAAGTGGAGAATGTAACCGGTGGAGTGGAAGTGGAGTTGGAAGAAGAAGAAGACAATTCCATGAGTCGTTCAAGTACGAGTAATAGAATTTAATATGGTTCTTTTCTTAAACTACAATTTGTTTTGTTAAAACATTTTTAGGCTTTTCTGAAGCTTGGAAAATGGATGGTGATAATTCTGGGATGCTGGATGAAGATGACGGTGAAGTTCCTAGTGGGTCCGGTACAAACAATGATGGCGGTGGTGCTGGTGCTGAAGGTGGAGAAGGTAAGCAATTGTCATTTGCTTTGAGTTATATATGCCATGGCGACCTTGAGAGGTTCACCACGTTTAATACAAAAAATAAAGAAATATTTTCCTGTCTTTCCGTGTAAGTTAAGTACTAACTACACATAACGGTAACGTAACGAAACTTAACAATTTGATTGATTTCTCCTATGCTCCTTCCCGTATTAGCATGATTCCCTAGATCCCTGTTCGTTCTCATTAGAAAAATTAAAGGAAAGCCTGAGCAGAGTGCTTCACCTGCTCTTATGGCTGCAGGATTTCTAGCAGAAACAGTTCACTCTGAGAACCTTGGCGAAACCCGTCGTTTCTTTACAACACGGTTAGTCAGGCCATTAGTTGAATAGATCTTCACTTTGTAATTTAATGCTGAATAACCAAACTAAATATTTAATGGGCAATAAGTTTACATGTAGCCTCGATTCGAAACGAAAAAACAAGGACACGACAATCGTTTCACTCTTTAAAAGTTCGCCATGGCATTTGCATCCTTTTGTCGGTGCTTAAATGTAAGGGCAGCCTCTGCTGTTTGCCATTTTAAGAGTAGTGAACTAAATAGTGTCCGTTCATTCCATATCTTTGGAGACTGGCAAAGAGTTAATATAGTATCACTCCATTGCGTAAAATATGCAATCTAACCATTGTGGGAAGGAGATATGCATCTGAAGAACTTTTCCCTAGTGGACTACAGATTACTTGAGTGTATACTTACTTTATTGAGTGAATGAGATCTGGCCGTCAAATCTTAAATTGCCAAACGGAAAAGTCTGTAATGCATGGAATAGGCGTAAGTTGACGTGTTTCTTCTGAGTGACTGGACGAAGAAGGCTAGGGATGACATACTGGAATTAAACTGCAGTGCCTGCGGTCGCCATATTAAGTGGGTCTCATTTGTGGTGGAAAGTCAAGTCCAAATGTTATTTACGCTGATACACAGATATAACGCAGATACAAGTGTTGTGGGGCCGCTTGTGTTCTCCTGTGGACTATGCAAGAATGCTTTAAACACATTACACCTTTCTTGACACATTCGAAACGCCCATTCCTTTCCTTAACGTCGCTCATACAACAGGCAGAAGAGTAATACTTGGGTTCTCTTCGAAAGACCGTCAGTCGCTGTGGCATAGGGTAACTCAAGGATTGGAAACCCTTTGGGATCAGCTTTTAATTCCTGATCTTTGATTGTAGAATTCGGAATAGAACTTAAGCGTCACATCTGCAGTTGTGGCCGATCCTATTCTCATGCTGTCTCCCTGTATCGTCATCGAAAATTCGAGTGTGGTGTAGAAGTTGGGCGCTTCCAATGTCGTTTCTGTAACTTCCGATCCAAACTTCCACATAATATGAGAACTCATGAAGCCGTCTGTAAAAAACGCCCTCTGAGCCTCTCAAGGTCTTAAGGTGGTACTGTTACTTTTAGTTTCCCAATTTCTTAGTCCTTATTTGTACTTAGGACTTTCATTGGAATGTCCCGTTTGTTGGAGACGATGTTCTAATAAAGAGCATTTAGAGAAGCATCTTCGAGACCAGTGTTTCAACACGGAAAAGAAATATGAGTGCTCGTATTGTCGAAAGAAATTCAAATTAAAGCAACATAAAGTCCGTCATGAGAAAAACAATACTTGTTTGAATGTGGCGAAGAGATTATGGGGTCGCCGAACAGGTCTTGATTAGTATTCAGTCATGAATCGCTCTGGTAGAATGTTACCCGATCTGAATTTCTAAATCAATAAAAGTTTTTGATTTACAGAATGATTTCCATTCATTCTGTCAGGGGTCGTTCTCGTCATTATTTATCAATCACACAAATTTGTAATCGCGCTTTCGGAGTTAAATTTAGTCAGTTCACGGTCGGACAGAGTTTCGTAAGAGGGTGTTTCAGGCCTTACTAACAATTTTGCATCTTTGGTTTGGTCTTTAGGAGCGGTCTTCACTTGTCGCTTGTGTGAGAAGTCTTACAAACTGAAAGGATCGTTAGGTCGTCATTGCACATACGAATGTCCATTCGTACCTGCCAAGTTCAAATGTAAATATTGTGCTATGCCTATAAGGCTAAAGTTCAATCTTAGAAATCACGAACTAATCTGTAAAAAGAATATGAATTAACCCACTTAACCTAGAAGTGTATAAGACTGAAAGATTTGTAACCTTTTTAAAAGAATCTAAATTTTGCATGTCACACAATAATTCCATAATTTTTTTATTATGCTCGCCATGGCATGGACTCGTATTTTTCAGAACACCTTAAGGCATACTCCAATGTTTGTTTGTAGAAGTGGAAAAATTAGGAGAAAGATCCAGTCGTGTTCGATATCCCTGTCCTACCCTTAACTGTACACACAATTATGCAACAAGGACAAATTTGAATCGTCATCTTCGTTATGAGTGTAACACCGCTCCTCGCTACCGTTGTCGGTTCTGTAACTTGCCAAAGAAGTTTAGGTTCCGCCTCATCCAGCACGAAGAAAAGTGTAAAGTTCGTAAAGATCATATGGCTTAGGCGGTCTGTCAATGAAATTTTAATTTTCGTAAATCCTTGCTCTTTCGAAAAATAAGAATATAGAAATGGCTCTAACGGAAATCCCACTGGACTCCATTAGCAGTTTTTATTATTTTGTTTACCACCAATGGGCACTCCATTGGTTTGTGGAAATCATGGACTTGAATTTCCTTCGACTTTAGTAAGAAGGCCGAGTTCAATATAGCCAAAACGATTCTTGTTCTTGTTCTGTTGTGACGGGGGGGGGGTAGCATTGTCGGTTAACGCTTAACATGTAATCACTTCTCAGGCATCATCAGGAGTCATGACAATTCAGATCAATTCTTTTAAGTTGGAATGGTAACCTCTTGCTTCTGCTGTAGCTAAAACTAAGGAACTGAAAAAAATGTTTTCATTTTCTAGGCAAGGTCGCCAAGGCTCAAATCAGTTTTGAGGAAAGGAATTCATTGGTTTCTATTGTAGGCTTTTCCTCTGGGAAACGGTCAGGAATCGATGGACGTGATTCTCGTCGTTTTCAGTGTGTATGTGGGAAGTATAAGAGCGCCAGGAGATATAATTTGGATCGTCATAAGCTTTCCTGCTCAGTCGTTGCTCATTTGAATTCTCTACCAATAACTTAAGCATACTAATTATATTGTATTTTTCTGGAAATATTCGCGGTGAATTTTTCACGGTTGCCAGCTTTTAGTATTTTTGGCTGAAAATTTTTTTTATGGGTATTAATGAGATTCATTGGAAATGCAGGAAACGAGAAAGCATGGGTTTATGAGCAGGGAACTTGGAACTGTAAGGTTTGCTATAAAGCATTCGAGACGTATCGTGCAGTACTTCATCACGTTATTGGCGATGATTGTGAGAGGTAGCCAAAGACAGGGAGACAGTCACTTTTGCATGTTTGTTTTGGCATGTTTATTTTTCAAACGAAATTATTAAAATGTGGTGTATCCTTCAAGGAGCCTGTAATGGCTGCATAGTTAACCAAGCAATGACATTTGTAAATGATGTAGGTAGCCATGAGCTTCCAAGAAGTTGGAAGTGTTTAGTCTGTGGGAAATGTTATACAACTCATGGGTCATTGAAGCGTCATGTCACCAATGACTGTCAAGTCAAATCTCAATTTCAGTGTACTCGATGTTCTTATACAACCAAGTGGAAGCATCACTACATATGCCATTTAAAAAAATGTGTTCAGTAGGTCGTGATCATTATTATTCTTTTTAAATTTGTGAAACATTCCGTGGTGGATCATTGGTCGATTGCCTGGCTTCATTTTGGAGAATGAGCTGTTCTTAATTTCTATTTCTGCTCTTGTAGGGAAGATATACTGCACAGCTTGTGAGAAATATTATTCTTCTAAGAGTGCTAAAGTCCACAGGCTGTATGACTGTTCTAGTATTCCACCTAAATTTGCCTGTGAAATCTGTTCGTTTAGGGCGAAACGAAATTATAATCTCACACTTCACCGGAAACGAATCCATGGTTTAATCTAGGTAAAGAAAATTAGATTATAAAATTAGCTATCTATTAAAATATGAAAAAATAAAAGCATGAAATTTTAAAACTTTCCATCCTTTGTACAGCGAGAAGGTTTTTTGAAGTTTGTAAGATCATACAAATGGCATGCTTAACTTTAGACTTAAATTTTATTGGAGGAAGCCATGGCATATAGATTTACTTTCCAGTGTTTCAGGGCAGGTTCCAAGTAGCGAAGTTATAATTGAATTCTGTTTCTGTAGGCTGTATGATCTGCGCACGCTGTGGGAAGAGATATGGAGCTGGGCAGTATTCAGCGTTTCGAGTTCATACCAGATATGACTGTTTGGCGATTGAGCCGCGGTACAAGTGCAGTCACTGCAATTTTATGTCTAGAAGAAAGAAACCTATGAGTCGTCATGCGTTACTGCATCTTGACCTTTCCCTTACCTAGGGTAATAGCGAAAGCGGTAGGGAGGCGGTTCTTATTTGGCATTTAAAACACTGTCTCTTTAGAGGATATTATTTTCGAGGGTGAGAGTACATCTGTCATGTCTGTGTTCTAGTCATTGGAGACGCTATCCTAAGGTCATGGCAAGTTTGAGGAAGCCGAGACATTTAGTTTTCTTACCCGTGTCACTCGAGTCTAAGGGGGAAGAAAATTAATTGTGTTTCTGTAGGGAAGATTGTGCGCATGTTTTGTAGGAAGAAATGCTGGAAGACATTCAGCATTTTGGGTTCATGTGAGGTATGGGTTGGCAATTGAGCCGAGGTACAGGCCTGTGTATTCAAAGCGGTTGTAGATCTAGGAGGAAGAAAAGCTCCTTCGTCATGCAGCGTCTTCCTAATTGTTATCCTAAGCAGTAGGCGGTTGCTATCATCTAGTTGGCATTGTTCAATCGTCTTCTGATTGGCTGTATTTTTGATTTAGGTATGAATCATAAGTATCATCTCTGTGGAAAAACTTATGAAATTGAACAGATCACTGCTTTCCGGATGCATAAATCCTAGAACTGCCCTAACATTGAACCGAGGTATAAATGTAGCATCTGTCCTTGTATGTTCAGAAGGAGGAAGCTACTCATAAGACACAGTGAAACGTCGTCATACTTACCAAATTTGATCTTTCTCAAGTCTCGAATTTTATAAACACTTTTACTAGTGTAAATACATTTTTTCGATTTGCTGGTGACTGAATTCCGTAAATAATAGAGTTGTTAACTAAATTGCAAATTAAATTCTTATTGAATCTTCTCAAATTCGCCATGTCTTTTCGTTCTCAACCTGTGTACGTTTAATGAGTCTATTTTTACGTTTGCTAGGGAGCAACAGTTGTAAGGGCTGTGGGAAATTATTCCCCAGTAAAGTACCTGCTACGCATAGAAGCTATGATTGTCCTGCACTTCCACCAAAGTTCAAGTGTCACCTTTGCTCTCATACCGCTCGACGAAAAGAGCATTTACAAGCACATTTAGAATCTCACGAAAAAAGGCTTCTAGGATTAAGTAAAGTAAGGGCAAACCTACGAAATTAGCTAAATGGAAGGGATAGTAGAAGCAGGCGTTAATTACGGGAATAAGTGTAAGGAACACATTCCATTTTATTTCTTCGTATATTTGACTCATCTCAAATTCGCCATTTCCTATTTTGATTTATTGATTTCTATGGTTCTTGAATAAATTGTTACAGGCTTAAACTGTAAGGACTGTGGGAAGTACTTTGCAAAAAAAATTCCAGTTAAGCATAGGCTCTATGACTGCACAGCCTTCCCACCTAAATTCAAATGTCAGAGTTGTTCCTATGCCGCTCGTCGGAAAGAATATCTTGATGCTCATTTAGGAAATGCTCACAATATTAAAGTCTTCAGTCGTCCTGGCTGCACGGGGGCGAGGGACTAAATCCAAACGTCATCAGTCTTCGCCTCGACAAATTAAATAAGAACTCTTGTGCTCTACTGTCTTACATGGATGAAGATTGAATATTTTCTTATTTCATTTTCTTTATGTTTACCCTCAAATTCGCCATGCATTTTGAGAATTACTGTATATACTTTTTACTTACCCTTGTTATTTTAAATTAGAATCGGGCGTAACTTGTAGGGGCTGTGGGAAGTTCTTTCGTAAAAAAATCCCTGTGAGGCATAGATACTACGACTGCCCTGTACTTCCTCCAAAGTTTTCCTGTCACTTCTGTTCTTATGTCGCCCGGAGAAAACAACTCCTGCAGTCTCATTTAAAATCCCACCATGGGACCTGAGCGACGGAAGGTGCAAATGGTATCTCGTCAAGAAACCCAAATCGTTCGACTGGCATTTGATAACTGAAGAGAATGTTGTCAATTGTAAAATTTGAAGTTTATTTTTTAGGATTAATAAATTGTTGTGAATTTTTAAGCGAGCAAATCATCCATTACTTCTGAATTAAATTGGCACACATGTTGGTTCTGATTCACTCATTACCAAGATTTATAACGAATTCATTCTTTCCTTGAAGACCCTCAAACTCGCCATGTGTTTCTGATTTCTATTATTGTTGTTTTCTTATCGTATATGTATTTTTTTTTAAATCAGAATGCGGTGAAGTTTGTAAGGGATGTGGTAAATGGTTCTCAAACAAAATCCCGGTTAAACATAGATCCTATGACTGTCCATCGTTACCTCCAACATTCAAGTGTCACTTCTGCCCCTATATGGCACGACGGAAAGACAATTTGCAAGTGCATATTAGGGCACACAAAAGATGTCTACCGAAGTAGAGTAAGGTTTACTTGTCTAACAAAAGTTTTGTTAAGACTCCAATATATTTATATATTTTCATGTGAGACTTTACTGTTAAAGCCTTTTTTTCAATTATGTAGTTTTTGGACATTTTTATCAGGAACATAAGAAGATGTCACATATAAGGGTTGTGTATCAAGTCTGACGTGAAATCTTCAACTATGCCTTTGTGTTTAGATTTCAAGGAATTCTATTCTCTTACTTTACTTTTTTGAATTAGGAGGAATTAGTTGTAATAAAGCATGCGGAAGACGGTTTCTCAATGGAATCCCAGCAGTCCCTTCATTGCCCTTCAGTCCCTCCAAAGTTCAATCTTTGCTCCCACGTCGCATGAAGCAGCACTTAAAAGTGCCCTTAGAGTCCCATGGGAAAGCGATTACTAAAGAAACTTTGTTCCGAGCGAAGAAACTGGCCCTCCAATTCGGATTTTGAAAGTATTAGGTTTATTTTAAATTGTTAAATTGCAGACTTGGGTCTAAAAACGTTCTTGGGACTAGAAATCACAGAATTCTTAAAGTATTTGATTGAGTTCAGACATTCTAATCCTACACTTGGTTTATTTCTCTTTAGCAGTATGCAGAAGTAATCAGTAACAAATTAAATCTCTCAGATTCGCCTTGGCAGGAATATAAAATTAAATCTACTTTGGAATTGATTCAGATAAACTTTGCCTTATAGGTTCAAATTATTGCAAGAATTGTGGTAAAACTTTTCCAAGGGAGGTTCCTACAACGCATAGACTCTATGACTGTCCTTCATTTCCACCGAAGTTTAAGTGTCACGTCTGCGGATTTTTGACCCGTCGTAAGGATCACCTTCACTTTCACCTTGGGACTGTTCATGAAATCCAATCACCTGCAATTAACTTAGTAGTTTTTAGGAATAGGACAAGGGTACGGAAAAGGTCACGCAAAGGTAGACAAATGGATTAGATTTGTTTTTAAGCATTGAGAGTTCTTATCCTGTTGTCGTCTCTATTTCTGTTTCTTTAGAATAATTTTTGAAGGTTAGTGATAATTATACTGATGTATTTTTATTATTTTGTAGAATTCGTATGTGTAAACTACTTTAGGAACTACCGTCGTCAGGATCCAAATTTCTTGTCCCTTGTATTTGCTAATAACTCTGACCCAAATTAATTGAACTGATTTAAAAAGTTTTAAGGCAGGTCACTCTCGTGCGACATTTATGGTGTGAAACTGACTTTGTTAGCTTCTCTTGGATTCTTGGATATGGGTTTTAATCCAGTTTGATTTTCCTTCTTAAATTAATTCCATTGAATTCTTAGATTTGAGAACACCCCGAATCGGTATTCCATTGTGAATTTCGTGACTACACATTTAACATCCCTTGTCAGAAGTTTTGTCTCAAGTTTTGGAATCACGGCTTAGAAGTAATGGCGTTCAAAAATCAAAATATTAGACAGTTCTTATAAGTTTCGATTCCGAAAACAGCTCCTGTTTTTTAATATATCGACATGCAGTAAATGCTGAAGTGTTCCTATTGGTTAATAAATTTGGATCGTACTACCAACAAGATTTGCGATTGATTCCAAACTTGATTATCTTTTTCAACGAACCTCTGTTGGCAGCCATGGCTTCTTTATTTTTCATGTTCCGTGAACAGTCTATAAGCAGTTCGGTCATGATGAATTTTTGCTATTCAGGAGTCTTCCGATGCCCAACACCATCGTGTGGCCGAGTGTATACCGCAAAGAGGAGCTTGGCACGTCATATTCGGTCTGATGAATATTTCATTTGTGGATTCTGGGTGTTGGAAATAATGGTTTAATTTAATTTGGCTATAGGTTTGAATGTAACCAGGTTCCACGTTTCGTATGCCCCTGTGGTTATAAGTCACATCAAAAGACAAACTTAATTGGTCATCAGAAAAGGCTCAATCACTTCCCCATAGATGCAAATCCTCCAATACCGTAAAAACATTGGCTCGCTTTTTTGAGTTTATTGAAGTATTAATGCTAGATAAAAATTCAAACATCAATTTATGCAGGTTGGCTTGATCTAAAAAATTGAAGAAATAATATTCTGTTAGTATGATTTTAATCCCGTATAGAACCCTTTCTGGTCGCCATTGCATGAATCCGTTCCTTACTCCTGCATGATAAACTTTTTTGGTACAGGTTTCCGCTGTCCAAATACCACTTGTGGCCGTGTGTACACTGCAAAGAGAAATCTGTATCGTCATGTCCAGTAGGAGCAGTATTTGATTTAAAAGAGATGATTTGGGAATAACGATTGGATTTAATTTTAGGTATGAGTGCAATCAGGCCCGTCGTTTTGTTTGCGCCTGTGGTCATAGGTCAAAGCATAAGGCACATTTGCTTATCCATCAGAGGAGATGTCAGCAGGGGAAAGATTAAGTTGCAATAGAATAATATTGAAGTGGATTGGGAGATTTGTTGAGGAGGACTCAGTATTGAACGCGATTGAAATTATATTTAAAATTAATATATAGGTTTGAATTGCATAAGTATTTTGGACGAATTAAATGGGACGAATCTCTTTTGCTCGTTGATTTATTGTGCTCATATTTCTTGTGCCCTCTTCTGCATTTTGAATTTGAACATAAATTTAAGGATAGTTGATTTTGAAAGAGAGGGTTTAATTTGGCTACAGGTATGAACCAGAATCGTTTTGTTTGTTCCGGGGTTAAACATAAGGCGCATTTGCTGTACCATCGAAAAAGGTGTGTGGCTGTTTGTCCAACTCATGACGACAGGAAATTGCCAGATACTTAATTTTCTGAATTTGTACCATCTTAAACTGGGCGAACCTCTTTCGGTCACTGTTGAGCATCTGAGTGTTTTTCTCTGCATCTATATTCAATTACCGTTTCTAAATTCAGGAGGATATCGGTGCTCAGGTCCCAACTGTGCCCGTGTTTACAGTACAAAAGGCACATTGCGACGACATATTCGGTTTGTAATATTAACTCCTTTCAAACTATAAATTAATTGCAGTGACTTTGAATTTAGGTATGAGTGTAACAAAGCCCCTCGTTTTGTATGCAACTGTGGTTACAAGTCGAAGCAAAGGGCTAATTTAATTGCCCATCAGAAACGCCACAATCATTTCCCATAACTCTTTTTTGGGAGGATACTTTATTTAAAATTTGTATTATATTAATTACTTCCTGTTATCCACTGTGTGAAAGCAAAAGATATTATTTTGGATTATAAAATTAATTATTTTATTTGTCGTGGTGGCGAACCTCTCTTAGTCGCCGGTGCATTTCTGAAATCTTCATTTGTATACTCAGGGCTGGGCAACAGATGTCCAACTCCGAGGTGTGGTCGCATTTACATTTCAAAAGGATCTTTAATAAGACATATTCGGTTCGATGAAAATATATATTTTCTACAAATGCAGACTATTGATTTAGGATAAATAATTTATTAGATTGCTTTGATTTTGGTTAGGTATGAGTGCAACAAGACTCCTCGGTTCGTCTGCTCCTGTGGGCATAGGTCGAAACATAAGCATGATTTACTTATTCATCAAAAGACTCACGCTCATTTTCAATAAATTTCAACTGAAAAGTTGACCGTGAAAAACATTTGTATATGAAATATGGCACAATTTGTTAGTAATTAGGCATGGCAGTTTTTGAGGCGGATTGAAATATAAACATTCTTAATGCGGAGAACGAATTCTTTTCTGGGCGCTATTGTGTGAATTCATTTAGTCTTACTCATCTATACTTAAACATTTTGATACTTAGGAGGATTTCGCAGTCCAACCACCAACTGTGGCCGTGTATACAACGAAAAAAAGAACCTAAGCCGCCATATTAAGTTGAAAAGTATTTTGACTTACGGAGAACGTTGATTTAAAAAATAACAATTAAATTTGGATGTAGGTATGAGTGCAACCAGGCTCCTCGTTTTGAATGCTCTTGTGGTCATAAGTCGAAGCATAAAGCAAATTTACTCGATCACCAGAAACGACGAAATCACCGCTGATATTAAATTCAGGCACGATTAGTTTCTGCTTAGTTAATTACTACTGCCGCATTAATGTTTCTTATTGGGACTTCTGTTTGTGGAAATCTTTCTTTTTCTCGTGTACAGGTCTGCTGGTGCACTTAGCACGAAATTTAAAAATAAAAATAGCACGTTGTACGTTTGTTTAACGATTGTAAAAATTGCATTGCATATGAATGGTTTCGTTTCCTGTTTCCCAGCTGTTCAGATGCACACCATTGTCCAAATCCCAGCGGTGGTCGCGTTTACAACGTGAGAAGCAGCTTGCTACGTTCGACAAAAAAATTAATTTTAGGTAAAATTTCGCAAAAACGAATCGAATGGTTCTGTTTTAGACTTGAGTGCAAACAGGTTCCTCGCTTCACTTGCGCCTAAGGATATAAAACTAAGCACAATTCGTCATGGCTTTTACATCAGAAACGACGAAATCACCTTTGAAGTATGTATTTGATTGCTAGCTTTTAATTTTCTACTCTGTAAAAATTATGAATTCAAAAATTATTTCCGTGAACTAGTTTTGGCCTCTTAAGAACGCCATTGCATATTACAGCTTGGTTGTTTTAGTTATTCATGATTTTTTAATATTTAGAAGGCTTCCGCTGTCCAACTGCCAACTGTGGCCGTGTTTACACAAAAAAAAGAAACTTGACACGTCACATTCGGTTAGACAAAGAATTTATCTGTTTGAAAAGTGATGATAATTGTAGATTGATTGCATTCAATTTGGTTGTAGGTTGGAATGCAACCAACCTCCTCGTTTCAAATGTGGGTGTGGGTATATGGCAAAGCAAAAGTCATCATTGCTCCAGCATCAGAAGCGATTTAATCACTATTGATTGAAAGCAGCAAGAGTCACTGGGTGTTTTAGTTTTTGCTTTAATGGTTCCAGTACACTAACTATAATAAACTTCAACATTTGATTTGATTTAGATTTGATCATGTTTACGGAACTTTAAGACTACCGTAAGACTTTAACGACGGATCAAGGAACCCCGCAAAAGAATCTTACGGTTCATAACGACTGACCATATTGATTTATGGATGTCATGATTACTTGTTCTGCAATTGCTGCATAAAAAACATGCATTCAAAAATATCTGGCCTTAGTTAATCTTGGTTAACCTCTTACGAACGCCATTGCATATTCTACTTCATTCTACTCTAGTTTACGCTGATGTTTTTCCTTTGTTCTCTTCAGGAGTGTTCAGCTGTCCAACTCCAAATTGTGGCCGTGTTTACACAAAAAAAGGCAACTTGACTCGGCATATTCGGTTTGTTGTAATTTCATGTGGATAGGTTTTGAGACTAACTTTTTGGAATTGCTTTGGGTATAGGTTCGAATGCAACACGCCCCCGCGTTTTGTGTGTGCTTGTGGTCACAGGTCCAAGCACAGAGGGGATTTGGTCCGTCATCAAAAACGTTTTAACCACTGTTGATCGGCATGAAGTAAAGAAAACGCTGTATTCCAAAGAATGGGTTGAACATTTGTTTTATTGATATTTTATTTTGATATTGTCAGTTTACAGAGTAGACGTGTTCGAATTCTCGAAGAGTTAGTTCTAAAGCAATTATTGTGAAGTTTCATTTTAATTTGATTAAATTAGGCAAACCTCTTCTGGTCGCCACTGTCGTTGCATGTTGTTATCCCCATTTGTTAACACTGTTTTTCTGATATACAGGGGGTTACCACTGTCCTACTCCCAATTGCAGTCGTGTTTACACATTGAAAGGCAACTTGAATCGTCACATTCGGTTAGACGCAAGTTCACTATTTTCTTTGTAGATTGTAGATTTTGAGACAACTGATTATTGAATTTAATTTGGCTGCAGGTATGAATGTAACAAGGCTCCCCGCTTTTCCTGTGCCTGTGGCTATAAAACAAAACATAAGTCCGATTTGCTTAGTCATCAGAAACGGCGTTATCATCTTTAGAATAAGATATTGAAGTTTCAATTTATGATTATTCACTCTTCTAAAATTTGTATACTAAATGGAAAATCCAATGTTAAGGGTATCTTTAAGTAAGGTTAACCTCTTTAGATACTTAGGTTCGTTTGGTCGCCATTGCATATTATGCATTTTCCAATTTGTTTTTCATGTTTTTCTGCTATTGTTATGCAGGAGGTTACCACTGTCCGACTCCTAACTGCGATCGTGTTTACACTAAAAAAGGAAACTTGAACCGTCACCTTCGGTTAGATCAAAAAAACTTTTTAACAACAAATTTTTGAAACAATGATTTATAATTTGGCTGTGTAGGTTTGAGTGTAACAAGGCCCCCAGCTTCGTATGCGCCTGCGGCTATAAAACGAAGCATAAGGGGAATTTGCTCAATCATCAGAAACGACAAGATCATCGTTTGATGAATTTACAATAATTAGTTCAAAAACTACTGCTCTAACCGGTTAACCAGTATTTCCTCTCAACTTTGGACTACCGTTGGTGAAATTTTTAGCTGAATATATAAATCGGAGAAAGTCCTTTTGATCCCTTTCTCTTCTATTCTTCTTTATGGACTTCTGTTCTTGTCTGTATTCTTTTGTCATTTCTTGGAAAACTAATTTAGGAAAGCTGTGGTCCAATTTCAAATTCTGGGCGAATTAACTGTAACAGAGGGTGCTTGCAGCGTCATGCTCGGTTCGGTATATTTAAATGATGTTTAGAATTTAAAAATCTTGATTAGGACTGTGAATAGATTTAAGTGTAACAAGGCTCCTGGTTTCCCAATTCCTGTGGTTATAAGGCAAAACAAAAGGCGAATTTGGATCTTCACTAGAAGCGGCTGAATCACTGAAAGACCTATTCTTGGAAAATCGCTGATTTGTATGTGAAGAGCTTACTGTGTTCTTAAACTGTAAAGTTATTTAAAATCTTAGACTTGATTTGAATTTACGTCCAGTTTATTAGAAAATGTGGGAATTACTCTTTTTAACTGATTCGATTTTTTAAATGATTTACTTACGCATGTTCTTTTTAATTGTCTTAGGAGAGTTCCGTTGTATAAAACCGAATTGTGGGCGTCGGTACTCCTCGAAAGGAAACTTAGGTCGTCACTTAAGGTTTGACCAAAGCACTACTTCCGATGAACCAAGTGGAAACTTTTAATTAAATTAATGAAATTGACTTTGGTTATTAGGTATGAATGTAACCAGGCTCCTCGATTCAATTGTCCCACCTGTGGTTTTAGGACTAAGCAGAAGACTAATTTGGTCGTTCATCAGAAACGACTCAATCACTAAACATTATTTAGACCAAGGGAATTCTTCGATCCATTTTCTACTAATCTTTCTAAAAATTTACTTGCAACAAGGAATGAATTTAAATCCTTTAATAGTGGTTCAGAAAAATAAAGAAATCGAAATTAACTTTTTTGGCGAACCTCTTTTGGCTGCCGTTGCAAAAAAAGCTGTTTATTTCGGATGCTGAAATTGTTTATTTTCTTAAATTTAGGAGAGTTCAGTTGTCCACACCCGAATTGCGACCGTGCCTACTCGAGTAAAGGAAACTTGAATCGCCATATTAGGTCAAATTTTGAGCATTCTCTGAAAAAGTGTAGTTGTTGAATTTGTATGGTGTTTGACAGGTATGAATGTCAGAGGGAACCACAATTTACCTGCAGGTGTGGATACAAATCTCAGCGCAAGGAAAACCTGCGGAGGCATATGCGAGGCTGTCGCAAAGAAAACAATGGAACATGATGCAGTCGCATTTTTCAGCTTACCAGTCGTTATTCTGTCTATATTTTGAAAAATAAGTGAGGGCAATGGAAGATGTCTACTTGGATTTAGCTGAGGAAGGCGTAATTGTCGCTGACGCTTTGTCCGCAACGTTTTTGAATTATATCAAACAAAATAGATGTAAAGCTGACGGCTATTAAAGTGGAATCGAGAATTCGAAGTGGCGAGGCTCAACATTATTCTGTCACTGAATTTAATCCTGCACTGTCTTGTTGTGGTGTAGACTACGGTAGTCGAAGTCTGCCAGTGATTTTTCGAGTCCAAGAGTGTATAAGCCCAGCGAATCCTTTGCGATGTCGTGCAGGAAAATATTGACACCAGTAACTTTGTAGAAAAGTTTCCCTGTTCGACTAGAAAATATGGAGTTACTTTTACTGTTTTAGATTCTTAGACATCCATAAGCACATGGTTTATTCAAAAAAAAGTTGTAGGAAGAAATTCGGTAAGCTCAGTCTTATTTTCACCTTCTAGTTAACATTTTCAGTTGCATCTGCAGTTCTCAGAATTTTCTGGCTTTGACAAGCATTGTCCTAACTCTTTGGAGAAAGTTGCATTTGATGGCTTGATTTTTGACAAGTCGAGACTACATTTTATGGTGAAGGTATGAAGTGGTGAACCTCGTTGAAATCAAGTTTGGTTATATGTAAATAATTAGTGTAAGGGTTCCGGATTCATCTGTTTTTCTTATTGTTAGGGATACTGGTTTCAACTTTAAATCATAAGCAGAAGACCCCAGCGATTCTCCAGATTGGTCTTTTTGAAATCATTTCCGTTTCCCCGATCGTTATCTCCGAAGGCATTAGAAACAACTATAAAGCCAATTGTACCCTATGTAAAACAAATGTGGCTGGTTTATCAAGTTCGAATTTTAGAAGGCATCTGAAGGTAAGGGTTAAAGTTCATATTATAGAGGTATATAGGACTTCCATGCACCTCCATGGTTCATATCTTGCTGGCCACGATTTTGTTTCCATATTCACCCTTTTTTGTTGTCTCTAGAAATATCATCCAAACGAATACCTACAACTCGGATAAGGGATGCTTTAACTTTACTAGACTCACCCGTTGGTTCTGCCTCATTTCCATTACTTTGAAATTTAATTAATTTGAATACATTAACTTTTGTGGGGTTCGGAGAAAATAAATCATTTTACATTGTTCTGTTGTTTTTGGACCGAACAAAGAAATCAAGTAGGACGTACATTTAAAAAATGTTGCTATATTTAACTGCGGTGCTGAATTCCAATTAGATTTTAATCTCTTCGTATTTCCATTAAATATTCTGTTTTACGTTGAAATATTTTAACCCCGGGGGAGGGGTTCTTGGTGGACTTCTCAAGTTGTTATGGTATGCCCCTTGGTTAGTGTTCGAGAAGCCTGAATTTTCAATCATTGTTTGTAAAGAATCAAAGGGGAAGTGGACTATCAGAAGGAAAGGTTTCCACAGAATTTTAGATGGCCAATTCTACCAGTTGATTTCTTCAACTAAAGTTGATGGTAAAGCTAAACTCATAGCGAGGTGCTTGTCTTGTGGAAAAACAATTGTAGGCACTTCCAACACTTCTAACTTTCGTTCACATTTAAAGGTAAGACAAAAGTGCACAATGAATCCTAATGAAGGTTTTGAAACTTTTGTTTTTCTGGATAGAGGGTTCATCCTGAACAGTACGCGACATTCACCGGTTTGGGTTCAGCAGGGATTTGCTAAACGGCAAAGAGGGCTCAGTGAACATTAGTGTATATTGAGGAATTCTTTTTTCTATATATATTTCTTCTACGGTTTTTGTCTAAGTTTGGAGATTTGAATTATCGAGTGGCATTAAATGCAAAAAAATCTAAATATTTTATGTTAAAGCGTTGTGAACCTCAATTTCATACGAAAGTTTTCAATCCAGCAGTGGAGTGAGCGCTTCTCAACAACTCTATTTTTTCATTTCATTTAGCCAATATTGCTCAAAGAAGGAGTCATTACAAAAAGAAAGGTCCTCACATTCTCGACGGCGAATTTTACCAATTAATTTCCAGAACTCATGACGGTAGGACGATTAAACTTGTAGCGCAGTGTATGACCTGTGGGAAGGGAATTTCGGCCTTTAATACCACAACATCCAACTTCATTACTCATTTGAAGGTAAAACGTTAAGGGAATACAACCTTAATCAAAACCTTTCAAAATACCTTCTATTTTTTGGATAGAAAATTCATCCTGAGCAGCACTTGGCATTCACCGCTCGTCAGTCCTCATTTGGAAATTCAATGATTTATTTAAGATAGACACAAGCCAGTCTATTCTGTTTCTATTTTATTTCTTTTTGGCTAGGTTCGGAAACCGTTCTTAAGTTTGAATCTGAAGATGTTTGCAAGTCCTTTAATCTTGTACATGCTACAATTTATTATAGACAGTTCAAAAGCTTAGCTTATTGTAAATTAGTTCAGATCTGTTGGCCAAACAAAGAGTGCTCTTCGAGCAGATGGAAAAGGAATCATGTTTTCAAATACAGAGTGGTGAATCTCTCAAATTGCTTAACTAGGTTAGCTTGCAATCATTTCAATTTTATTGAATTTCGTATGTAGATTTTGGGGAAGAACCGTATTCAGGGAGAAGAGATTTCAACAGAAAGAAAGGCCCTCGCATCTTCAGTGACCTATATTATCAAATTATTTCAAAAACGGTCATTGGTAGCACAACTAAACTGGTAGGGAAGTGCATGACCTGTGGGAAAGGGATTTCAGGCTGTACTACCACCACTTCGAATTTCATTACACATTTGAAGGTAAGGAGTTCAAAGAAGTCTGTATTGTTTGTGTTTCGGAATTTTGCAAGCATTTATCTTGTACTTCTGGATAGAAAGTCCATCCTGAGAAGTATGCCGTATTCGCCTCTGGGAGAAACCACCGTTCACGTTGAGCAAATCAGTAAATATTGCAATTTTAACACAGGCAGTTATGATGGAAAGTTTTTACATTTATTTTACAGCTTGGTTATACTATTTGGGAGGCTCTTGAGGAGCTGGCTCCTTCAAATTTTTAATCTTACAAAACCCTTTATAGTTAGAAATTGTTAATCTTGCTTCCCAACTTCACTATTCTTAAAAACGTCGGTGAACCTCATTCTTGGCATTAGTAAACGATTATTTTTTCCAACAGCCCAGACCCATTACATGTCATTACTCGTTGCTCCATTGATAGGGTTCCAGGGTAGGAGCTTGAATCCGGTAGCACAGTTTCCACCTGTTCTTCGTAATGGCAAGTTCTTTGACGTCGATTCATATGACTCAATCGTTGCTTCCGATGGTACTAGAAGACGGTACAGGGCCAGTTGCTGTATTTGCAGAAAAAATTTGGTTTCTTTCTCAAGCAGTAATTTTAAATCCCATTTGAAGGTAAGGTCATCATTGTCTTTCCACCATTTTTCTTTTAAACTGATTTAAACTTTGTTATTAGCGAAATCATCCAAATGTCTATCAAGAGTTCCTCCTTACAACGACTAAGATGCCATAAGTTTTAAAAGCCTGACCTGCTCCGCAACGGTAGCCGATTCACAAATTTTTCGTTTACGAAACTTAAATTGTTACTCTCTGTAAAAATGGTGTTTAGTTTCAAATAAGTGGTGAACCTCTGTTCAGAGTAAACTTATTTAGGCTCCTGTAATTTAATAGTTAAACTTTTATGCTGTTTAGTTAAAAGTGGACGATTTTGGATTGGAAATAAAAGGAAACTCCCGAGTATACTCGATGGCAGATTTTTCGACTACATTTCCACAACTCAATTTGGTAGGAAAGGGAAATATTTAGCAAAGTGCTTGAGCTGTTGCAAAGGAATAACAGCATGGAGTAACTCTACTTCTAATTTCAATGCACATTTGAAGGTAAGAGATTCTTAGCATTAAACACTGTTGCTCGATAACTAATGACCCCAAGAACTGGAATTATGCTTGCTCTATTAAATTATATTTTGGTACAGAGAAGGCATCCCGAGCTGTACCAGGAGTTTTTGGATCAGGGTGCTGGAAAAAGTGAACGCCAACAAGTTACCTAAAGGAGGCAGTTGACAAAAATTTAAATTATTGGCATGTCAGACAGTACCTAGTTTAATTGAAGCTAGGAAATATAATTTATTGCATGTTTTGTAAATATCCACTCCAATTTTCTGGTTCGCCCAATGACAAATAAATTAATTGTGTTCAAGATTTGATGCGGACAATCAACCATTTAATGGCATTTATTTTTGAAATCTGATGTTTGAACTTTCAGGCTTCATTCCCTATAAACCCTGGAAATAAACTGCCTAGAAAAGTTGTGTGAAAGGAGTAGAACCTGTTCATTAGTGGACATTTGAGGAAACATTAAAATGTGTTCCTTTTCACTACCTTTTTTAATTCAGTTAAAAAGTCCTATACCAAAGTGTATCCCATCGCACATTACCTCCGACCTCCCTTTCTCCAGTCCAAGTCTCATTGCAACCCCTTGTAAATTTCCACTGGTTTGTACTTGCTGTTCAGTCTGATAACCCGAAGCGGACTCCAGTTCTCAGTTTAAAATATTTGGTGGTTAACCTCTAGTCGCATGCTTTCTTTTTAGGCTCAAAACATTCTAATTTTGTTGAAACATTGTAGGAGCAAGGCTCAGTGGCACAATAAAACTCCCACGTTTACTCGATGGCTATTTTTTCAAATTTATCTCTGCTATGCAAGTACTTGGCAAGCGAAGGTACGTAGGAAAATGTATGACTTGTGGAAAAGAAATTACAGCTTGGACATCTTCTTCTAATTTTGTTGCCCATTTGAAGGTAAGGTTTCGAAGTTCAAAAACCAACGAAGCATTTACTAGTTAAAATTACAATCCTTTTTTTTATTTTGCACAGCGGGTACATCTTAATCGCTACCACGAATTTTACAACGACTCCATTCAGTCATAACAAGGAACTCCGTCCTACAATTATCTTCTCACAACGTTGTGAAAGTGTCATAATTTTTAGTTTACAGAGAAAGGAACTGATGCATGTGAAAATTATACTAATTAAACTATCCTAAATGGAAACAAAATAAGCAAACGAAATTGTATGTAGGTAGGAAGCAGAGAGAAATTTTATTAAATTATTTCGGTTAATGACAGCCGCTATTGTGGGTTTCGTCAACTAATAAGTTCAAATAAACCAATTATAGTTCCGATTCCTAATTCTCTGAAAGTTGATGGTGAACCTCGTCAAGCTAAATTTGAGATTTGATTTGTTTTCTATAATTAATTAAAGAGGTTAATTGGTACAGGGCTGCCGGTGGGAACTGGATTTTACGCACCTCATTCATCCATCACTGCTGTTGCTGGGTTTAGCGGAGACAAACCTCTTCCCAGCATTCTAAATGGCACATACTATGAGTTAATATCTGCAGGGCCCAATGGGACAGGAACTAAAACTCAAGTCTGGGGGAAATGTGTGAGATGCTCTACAACAATCACTGGATTTATGTCCTCAACTTCCAATTTCCTTCGTCACTTGAAGGTAGTCCACTCAAACATTTTTCAAACATTTTTCTACCTTTGTAATTAGTCGACGCTAAGTTTAGAATTTTGAGTCCACAGGTTGTTCACCCTGACCTCTACATCACATACAAAGTCACATCAAGCAGGAGATGAAGGGATGAAGGGTTCTTACATATTCTTAGTACCTTATAGCTTCCGATTTTTTTCAGTTCCTTGAAATAAAACAATGTTCTGGACCTGGCTGCGGTATCTTTTCCATCTATTCCCGTCTATTTTCATACGAAGGAAGCAGGCGTGTTCCACAAGTGGTGATTCCAGCATATATTTCCAAAGTGCAGATCCTGGCAGTAAAATTTTCCTCAATTTATTCCTCACCATTTCCCATCCCTCTCCGTTGTAATGAAAACCAAGCGCCCTTATCATGCACTGAAGGTTTATTTGTATCGTGTCATGGTAGAATTGTCTGATTCCCTTTCCTTCGGGCAGGAAGTAGGGATACTCGGAATCTGACCATTTGATGCCAGTAGTGCTTTCAAATTTCTCCCTGTGAATTCTAACTCCGTCAAAATCCCTTGCGACGAAGCCAGAGACTTTCCATGGACTGCTGGTAGAAGCGCTTTCTAGAACCCGACGGAGTTTGACCAATGTGTTTTGACCATGGGCCTCAAACCCAACCCCGTAGTTAATGTACGGTGGGTAAAAGGCATCAATGAAGGAATTGATGTAACCCTCTAAGAAGTCCCGTCTCTGTTCATAGGAATCTAACTCGAGAACACAGGTAACCACGAATCCCCCATTAGGTAGACGTTGAGTTAGAGCTGATACTATAAGTACTGTGTCGGCAGAATTCAAAGGGTCAATGGATGTTTTAACAATATACTCCGCGTCTTCTCGAATCATGCAGCTAAAGTTGCTCGACCTTTCTTCATCCACATCCTTCACAATTGCGCTTCCGATTTCACGAGCCAATAGCAGTTCCAAAGGGTTAATTACTTTCGGCAATACGTCTTTAAGGATCATGGCTCCTGCAATTTCCTTTTCAGAAACTGTACGCTCTACGGACGTTACAAATACCGCTAGAGGAAGTTTTATATTGAGGTGTGGGAGTTGCTCTAGAATTACCGTCCGTAGAGAAGCAGTCGCCCTGGCTTGGAGGCATAAATCTAATTTCCTTGCGAATGGGTAGAGAGCCTCTACCTTTGGAATCTGAAGTTCGTGTACTGGGATGACGACTTCGGTCTTCTTGTCGTAGAGTCCTTGTGGAAGAACCGATTCCAAAAGTTCCTCGAACTCACCCTTTAAGCTGACAAGATAACGGGGGTAGGAATAGAAATGAATTTTTGGATTGAAGAGGTCAGCTCCCGGGTTAATTGGTTTGAGTGGTGGGAGTGTAAAAATATTTTTGTGGAGGGGATGTGTAGGATGACCTTCTAAGAGACTCTGTTCCCAATCAAGGTTTGATGAAATCCCAATTTTGGGAAGCAGTGGAGGATTTCTATATGTTTCGGCTTGATTCAGAATTGAAAGTTCTAGTTGAGGTAACAGGAATGGAGGAAGAGACTGATCAATGTCATTCCACTCCAGAACTTTGCAAAGGATTCTTGAGGGATGGTTCGCTAGTTCCAGTAACCCATTTTCCAGTGACTCATTTCTCTGCTAAGCAATGAGAACAGCCCAGTCATAATAATTTAATGTTATGGCCAACTGCACTTCAGGTACTTTCACTTACATTTGCATCTTGATTTCTCCGGTAGTAAACAGTAGTACCAATATCATCTGGGTGTAGCAGTCCAATTTTTTCAATGTTCTGAACGCTTGTCAACTGCTGTGGAAAAATTCTAAGTAGTTCCTTTACGATTTCTGCTGCTTCTAATGTGATAGGTCTATGACGCAGTTCAACCAGGAATGCAGCTGATTTTAACACAAAAAGAAATGTGAATTTTTAGGTGAAATTAGCAATAAAACTTACAATCATTAGCGATGTGTTGATTTTTTGGTGTGAAAATGGCGTATTTAGACTCGTCTTGATTTTGGATGTAATGTGCTATTGCTAAGTCTTCATTTGCAATGCAAGCGAGTAGCCTTCTATTACTCAGGGATTTTGATGCCTCCAGGTAAACTCCAGGACGATTATTTATCAGGAGGGTCTCATCTTCTTTAGAGTTCATGTCTGTCCCGTTGGTGGCCATCACAGTGCTAAATGCTGAAAGACTAAAAAGAAAGAACTAGCTTATGCTCTGTGCTAGTGAATGTAAGACGGAAGTGGTTAAGATTTTTTGTAATTATTTTCTATTTCGGAAGCTCATCGGTATCCTGTGATGCACAACATTCCTAAGATGACATTTTGAATCGAAATGTGAAAGGTAAACAGTGTTCCATTTGAAAAGCTTAGTGGACATCAGTGCCAAGGCCGAATGCTTCAAAAAATACCTTCGTCTAATCTCCGCTCCCTCAAACTTAAAATTCAGTCCTGTTGGGTATTGTGGGATGCAATTTTTTTAAATTTTTCTGCAGCGATGTACCGATGCCCGAATCAAACATGTGACCGTCTGTATAAACTGAAAACGAGTTTAACCCGTCATTTGAAGTGAGAAGCAAATTAAATATTTTAGCAAGCAGAAGTTACTGATTTTTCTATACGCTTGTTTATAATTTCTATTATTTAGGTTATAATTTATATTATTATTATTTACGAGTGCAACCGAGATCCCCAGTTTCAATGCAGTTGTGGTTACAGAACTAAGCGGAAAGGAACTCTAATATCCCACCAGCAGCGGGGAAGCTGCAAGCGCATCTATCCAAAGTTGTAGTATTGTACTTCCTGTGTTAATAATTTCTCCTAGTACCACTCTATTTACGAAAACTATTCTGTTGTTATATGTACAAATATGCTGTCCGTCCATTCCCCAGTGTGTTAAACCTGTCGGACGAAACGCCATTATTTTTTCTTGTTGTTCCTAGTTGTCCTCGTTTCCTTGGAATAGGATTACGTTCTGGACGTGACTATAGGACCGTACCAATCTTCTCTCGTCTATTTTCATACGAAGAAAACAGGCATGATCCACAAGCGGAGCCTCCAGCATATGTTTGCAAATTGCAGTTCCT
>JADMIO011827112.1_pt1 | contig 26135 bp, 17 predicted proteins | sample 8958161 | NCBI WGS metagenome assembly JADMIO01 (sample SAMN16585339, study PRJNA669376) | soil metagenome | isolation source: Crop rotation soil | place: USA: Cullars Rotation, Alabama | collected 2011 | reverse complement strand
CGGCGGTCTGGCGCCGTTCGGCATGGGCCCGGGCACGGATCCGCGCAACAGCAAGATGATCATTCTGTCGGCGAACCAGGGCGGTCTGACGCTCGACCGCGACGATTACGTCGGCACCAACGACCGCTCGATCCGGCGCCGGAACGACTATCTCGACCACGTCACGCGCTCACTGAAGCTGATCGGCGAGAGCGACGCGCAGGCATCGGCCGACGCGAAGACGATTCTGGCGCTCGAGACGTCGATCGCGAAAGTCACGATTCCCCAGGCGGACATGCGCGACCCGGTCAAGGCGTACCACAAGATGCCGTTGGCTGATTTTCAGAAGATGACGCCGCACGTGAACTGGACGCGCTATCTCCAGCAGCATGGCGCGCGCGCGAGCTCGGACGTCAACGTGCGCGCGCCATCGTTCTTCACCTCGCTGGATTCCCTGCTCGCCGCGACGCCCGTCGACGACTGGAAGGCATATATGCGGTGGCATGCGCTGAGTGGCGCGATGGGCTCGCTCAGCAGCCCGTTCCGCAAGGAAGCCTTCCGCTGGCAGCAGATCACGACCGGCGTTCAGCAACAGCAGGCGCGCATGAAGATCTGCGCGGCTGCGACGAACGCCGCGCTGGGCGAGGCGGTCGGCCAGGACTGGATCAAGCGCAACTTCTCGCCTGAGGCCAAGGCGCGCGCCGCGGTGATGGTGAACAACCTGGTGCTGGCGCTTGGCGACCGCATTCGCGGCCTCGACTGGATGAGCGCGCAGACGAAAACGCAGGCGATCACGAAGCTGAACGCCTTCCTGCGCAAGGTCGCGTATCCCGACAAGTGGCGCGACTATTCGTCACTCACGATCAAGGCCGGCGCGTTCTACGACAACGAACAGTCGGTCTCCGAGTGGAACAGCGCGCGCACGTGGTCTCGGCTCGGCAAAGCGCCGGCGCGCGACGAATGGAGCATGACGCCACCGACGGTGAACGCGTCGTACAGCTCGTCGCTGAACCAGATTCAGTTCCCGGCGGGCATCCTCCAGCCGCCGTTCTTCGACCCGAACGCCGACGACGCGGTGAACTACGGCGCGCTCGGCGCGGTCATCGGGCACGAGATGACGCACGGCTTCGACGACTCGGGCCGGCAGTACGACGCGCAGGGCAACCTGCGCGATTGGTGGACGCCGGAGGACGCGGCGAAGTACAAGGCCGCCGCGCAGCTCGTCGTCGATCAATTCAACGGATACACGGTCGTCGACAGCGTGACGCACGTGAACGGCCGCCAGACCTTGGGCGAAAACATTGCGGACCTCGGCGGATTGACGGTCGCGTACTTCGCGATGGAGAAGGCGACAGCCGGCAAGCCGAAGACGAAGATCGACGGCTTCACGCCCGAGCAGCGCTTCTTCCTCGCGTGGGCGCAGATCTGGCGCGGTCTGTCGCGTGATGAGGCGCTCATTCAACAAGTGAAAACGAACCCGCACTCGCCGGGCAAATGGCGCGTGAACGGACCGCTGTCGAACATGCCGGAGTTCCGCGCGGCGTGGGGCTGCAAGGAAGGCGATCCGATGGTGCGCCCGGAAGCGTTGCGGGCGCGGATCTGGTAGTTCGACGCGCGTCATCCTGAGCGCAGCGAAGGATCTCGGCAACTGCGATGACACTTCCCGGCCACGTCTTCACCGGCGTACGCGGCGTTCGCGGCTTCGACGCGAACGTCAGGGTGACGCCGCAAATCGCCGCCGCGTTCTCGGAGCACGGCTATCGCTTCTGCGTGCGCTACGTCCGGCGTGAGGCGTTTCACGAGCAGGATCTCAATGCCGCCGAGGCTCGCGTCATTCTCGACGCGGGCCTTGCGTTCATGGCGGTGCAGCACGTGAAGTCGGAGGACTCGTGGACGCCGACCATCGCGAGCGGAGAGGCCAACGGTGCGGTCGCGGCGAAAGAAGCGACGGCGATCGGCATTCCCTCCGGCACGACGGTCTGGTGCGATCTCGAGGGTGTGGACACGGCGACGCCTGCCGCCGATGTCGCCGCGTACTGCAACGCGTGGCATGAACGGGTGGCCGCGGCGGGCTTCGTTCCCGGGCTGTATGTCGGCTGGCATTCCGGGTTGACGCCACAGCAACTCTACCGCTCGCTGCGCTTCACGCACTACTGGGCCGCGTACAACCTCAATTCCGACGAGTATCCCGCGACGCGAGGCGTGCAGATGCGGCAATCCGCGGCGCGGCCGCTCGACCGCGTTCCAGGCTTCTCATTCGAGTTCCAGACGGACACGATCCTCGGCGACAAGCTCGGCGGGTTGCCGACACTCGTTGGCCCGGAGAGTTGGCTCGAGCTGTTGTAGCGCCATTAGGGTTTTTCCAATCGCACGACGCCGCGCGGGTAGTCGAGCGTCATGACGAAGTTGCGAAGCAGAGAGCCGCCGACTGTTCCGCCCTGTCGTTTCATCCATGCGGGCGCGTTCGGCGGACCATCCGGCGGCGTCGCCGGTCCGCGGAGCACGCTGAACCACGTCGGCCCCAGCTCGTAGCCCGCGATCGAGACGTGCTGCACGCGAATCAAGGAGAGTCCGTCCCACAGATCGGCATGTTCGATCACCGGCCAGTCGGGATGACGTTCATGCAGACGCGCGTATTCCCAGTTGGGCAGGTGCGACGTCGCACGCTCGGAAGGCCCTCCATCCTTGACGGTGGCCAGCGCGTCGGCCTTCAGCCAGATCGTCGCGCCCGTATCCATCAGCATCGCCACGGTGTCGCCGTCGATGACGACGTCGACCGAGCCCGTGTGTCCGACGCGTCGTCCGGCGCTGTCGACCGGAAAGTAGAACGGCACTTCACGGCCGCGACGCGAGTCGATTGCCTGCCCGTCCTCATGAAGCGTGAGTCGGCGCTTCGGGTAGTCGAAGGTCCAGACGCGTCCGTTGAACCAGTTGCGGCCGAGCTGTCCCTGGGTGGTTCGACCGATCCACGCGGCGAACGTGTTGCGCGCGCGCGGGTCCACCGGATAGACGATGAGCCGCGTGCCCTGCGGCGATTGTGCGACGGCGGGCGGCAGTACGTTGTCGGGCCGCAGCGTCGGGAAGGGCACGACCGCCGACTTGGCGCCGCTCGCTCCCACCAGCGTATCGACGGCACTCAGCTCGAGATACGGCATGTAGGGTTCCCAGACGTAGCTGCCGCTGCCCGTGTCGAGAAAGAACGTCGCCGTGTCGCCGCGCGGTAGTGTCGCGACGGCGAAGAAGCGATCCGCCGAATAGCGCGTCGGTATGACGCGATCGCCGCCCGCGGCGCCTTCGAATGTCTCGAGGTCGAGCGGTGGTTTCGCGGGCGGCCGGAATTGGCGCGTGGCGCGCTCCATCAGCGTATCGGCATCCTTCGTGTGACCCATCGCGCGCAGGACGCTCGCTTTCGTGCTGAGCGTCGAGAAGTCTTCGCGGCCGCGCGCGGCATTCCGAAACGGCTCGTAGATCGCCTTGTTCGCCCATACTAGCGCGTCGTCGAGCATGACCTTGTTGTCGGCGGCGAACTGCGCGGCGGCTTGCCAGTTCTGATAACTGAAGCCTGCCCAGCCGCGCAGCTCTTTCCCCATTTGCTGCGCGTACAGCTCGTTCACGTTGGGGACGTCGATCTTCAACGGAACGCGCTTGTTCTCCCATTGCAGGTACGCCGTTGCCGAATTCGGGAGGCGATTGTCGAAGCCATAGGTGAGAAACTCCGTGAACGTCGCCTCCTGCGGCGTCGTCGACGCGCGCAGCACGACGTCCTTCGGATCGTACTGGAATGCGCCCCACCCGGGATTGTTCGACAGGATCCACGTCCACGGACCGGACTTCGCCAGCTCGAGGAACAGCGCGTAGCTGCCGGCCTTGAGCGGCTTGCCCTCGATCATCACGTCGTGCGACACGGTGAGGATCGTGCTTTCGTTCGCGCCGGCCCGCCACGGCGCCGCCCGCGACGGCCCGAAGCCCTCGTCGTACAGACCATATGGAACCAGCTCGCCGTAGATGTGGCCCGTTCGCTCGCGTCCCTGAAAGTGAACGCGCGGACTGTGGTAGCTGATGTCGACCTTGACGAGCCCGATCCACTGCGCGACCTCGGCGCGTTGATTGTCGGCGTCCGGCGGCTGCGTGAGCACGGCACCTTGCTGCGCGAACGCACCGGTAACACGAAGACCGAGCGCGGCGGCGACGAAAAGAAGGCGATGTCTCATTCGGGTGCGACCTCGCGGGCGCGGCGAACCGCGGCATAGGCGTCGATGAGGCCGGCGCCGGTGAGCATGTCTCGGCCCGGGGCGTCGAGGTCGCGCGCCGTGGCCGCGAGAATCTCGGAAACCTTCCACGCCGGCAATCCCGGCGCCACGGACAACATCAACGCCGCCACCCCCGCGCCTTGAGGTCCGCTGAATGAGTTTCCTTGAATCTTCGGATTGGGGTCAACGTAGCCGGTATCCGACAGGCCGAGCACCGGGTATCCGGCGCCGGGAAATGCGACCACGTCGGGTTTCATGACACCGGCCGGCATCGGATAGTCGCCATACAGCGCGACCGTTCCCCATTCCGCGGGGCCCATGCTCGAGTAGAAGAGCGGCTGCATCAGCGTATCGACGCCGCCGACGGCGATGACACTCGGAATGTCCTTCGGCGTCTGCACCTGCGTGGGAACGGACGCGGTCTGACGAAAGTTGCCCGCGCCGCCGACGAGCACGAGTCCGGCCGCGACCGCGTGGTCGCTCATGATCCGCCACAGCCCGCGCAGATTGCCAAGATTCGGAATGCTGAAGCTCATGCTCATGATGTCGGCGCCGTTCTCCAGCGCATACTCGTACGCGAGCCCGTTCTCGATCGGACCACCGGCGATGAGCAGCATCAGGGACGCGCGTGGCGCCACACCTGTGACGATCCCACCGCTGCCGTCGCCGGCGACGATACCGGACGTCCAGGTTCCATGCTGTCGCTGCGAGCTCGTGTCGCGGACCTCGGCGCGGCCGTTCGCGATGTCGTAGCCATAGTAGTCGTCGACGTACCCGTTGTGATCGTCGTCGACGCCGTTGCCCGGGATCTCGCGCTTGTTACGCCAGATGTTGTGGCGCAGGTCGGCGTGCGCGTAGTTTGCGCCGCCGTCGAGAATGCCGACGACGACGCCCTCGCCGCGATCGCCCAGCTCCGACCACACCCTCGGCGCCCCCAGCTTGGCAATGTTCCAGGGAACGCGCTTTCCCGCGAGAGAGAACGGCATCGGTTCTTCCCCCGGCAGCACGATCGACAGATGGCCAACCGGTTCCTGATCGAAGAACTGTTCGATCGATGGATAGATGAACTCGACTTCGGCCAGGGACGCGGCGCGCCGCACTTCGGCCGGCGTCAGTGTGAGCGCGATCGCGTTGGCGATCCAGATCGATCGCTCCGGCCTGGTCTTGCCGAGGGCCGCGAGGATCTTCGGCTGTTCTCGCGCCGCGATGTTCTTCAGCTGGGCGATCACCCGCGGCCGGAGGGTCCGTCGATCGTCGCTCGCGTGTGCCATCGTGAAGCGCGCGAAGCCGTCGGGCCGCGAGAAGAGCTGGTGCCCGAGCACGATCACGGGGATCGCCTTGCCCGAGTCGATCCCCGCCTGCACGAGCGGGTCGATCTTCGCGGCCGGTGCGAGCGATGTCGTCGATTCGGGTTGCGCGGCGGGGCGCGCTTGCGGGGCGCAGGCGATCGCCGCGATCGTGGCGAAGGTCGCGACGGTCGCGAACGTCGCGCCAACAGGTGAACGCCTTCGGTGGATGGACATGTCACGACCCTGCCACCGCTGCTTCGTCGCGAGAAGAGCCAGTCACGCGCACCGCGGCCGGTCCAGTTGGGTTCTTGCAAGCGTTCTGTGAGGGAAGAGTGGCGAGGCGAGGACGACAGGGCTGTTGTACCTTGTCGCCTCATGCGCCTCCTCATTCTGCTCGTCGCCGCGACCGCCGCGTACGCGCAATCGCCCGTCGTTCGTGGAACTGTATTCGCCGACCGCAACGAAAACGGAATTCGCGATCGCGGCGAGCCGGGATTGAGCGGTGTCGCGGTCTCGAATCAGGACGTCGTCGTCGTCACCGATTCGGCCGGCGCGTTCAGCGTGTCACGCGGTGTTGGTGACGTCGTCTTCGTCTCTGTGCCCGACGGCTATCGCGCGGTCGGCCCTTTCTGGCGAAACGCGACGACTGCCGGCGACCTCGCGTTCGCGCTCGTGCCGGTAGCGCGCACGACCACGTTCAGCTTCGTCCACGCCTCCGACACGCACATCGCGCCGGCCTCCGTCGAACGAACGCGCCGGCTCCGTGCGCTCACCGATTCGATTCACCCGGCGTTCGCATTGATCGCCGGCGATCTGGTGCGCGACGCGCTGCGCGTCGGCGAAGAAGAAGCGACGTCGTACTACGACCTGTTCGCGAACGAGACGAAGCAGTTCAGGACGCCGGTGTGGACCGTGCCCGGTAACCACGAGAACTTCGGCGTCGAGCGCGACAAGTCAGGCGTGAGCCGAACGCACCCGTTGTATGGCCGCGGGATGTACCATCACTACTTCGGTCCGGACTACTACTCGTTCACGTTCGGCGGTGTGCACTTCGTCGGCCTCAATTCGGTCGACGTCGACGATCAGTCCTATTACGGTCACGTCGACAGCCTGCAGCTCGTGTGGCTCGCGCGCGATCTCGCGCTCATTCCGGCGACGATGCCCGTCGTGACGTTCAACCACATTCCGCTCGCGACCTCTTATCTGCAGCTCGCCGGCTATGACGACCAGCCGCCCGCGCCGAGCTTGATCACGGTGCGCGGGCAGACGGTGTACCGTCACAGCGTGTCAAACGCGTCCGAGGCCTTCGCCATCCTGCGCAAGCATCCGTACGTCCTCGCGCTCGGCGCCCACATTCATGCGGGCGAGCGCATCGTCTACGAGATCGAAGGCATCCGCACGCGCTTCGAGCAGAGCGCCGCGGTCGTCGGGCCGTCGCAGACGGCGGGTTTGACGTTTCCGTCCGGCATCACGCTGTACACGGTGCACGACGGCGCGATCGACGCCGGTCGCTTCATCCCGCTCGGTCGTCCCTAGACGCACATGCGTGCTCGCTGGTGGCCCGTCGCCGCCCTCATGTCGGTGAGTGTCGCCGGTGCGCAGAGCCCGCGCGCCGGCCGGCCGATGCTCGGCAGTTCCGTGCGCGCGTTCGTGACGGTGGACACTGCCGTGGTCGCGCTCACGCATGTTCGCGTGATCGACGGCACCGGCGGACCGGCGCACGACGATCAGACGGTCGTGATCCGCGACGGCCGGATCGCCGCGGTGGGGTCGGCGAGCGCAACGCCTGTCCCCGCCGGCGCGCTGACGCTCGACCTCGCGGGCAAATCGGTCATACCGGGCCTCGTGATGGTCCACGAGCATCTCCACTATCCCACCGGCCCGGGTGTCTACGGCAACCTCGTCGAGAGCTTCACGCGGCTTTACCTCGCCGGCGGCGTCACGTCCATGCGCACGGCGGGCAGCATGAACGGCTACGGTGACCTGGCGATCAGGCAGCGCATCGAGCGCGGCGAACGCGCCGGACCCTGGATCGACGCCACGGCGCCGTACATCGAGGGGCCGAACAACATAGGCATAGCGCAGATGCACGCGGTGGCCAACGCCGATGAGGCGCGGCGCATGGTCGCGTTCTGGAACGACGCCGGTGCCACGTCGCTCAAGGCGTTCATGCACGTCACGCGCGACATCCTCCGGGCCACGATCGAGGAGGGGCACACACGCGGCATGAAGGTCACGGCGCACCTCTGCTCGGTCACGTACCGCGAGGCTGCCGATCTAGGGATCGACAATCTCGAGCACGGCTTTTTCGCTGCGACCGATTTCGTCGCTGACAAGAAATCCGATGTCTGCCCCGACGCCGCGCTTTCGTCGCTCGTGGCGCTCGACCCGCAGAGCGCGGCCGTCGCGTCGCTCATCCGTCACCTCGTGGAGCGCAAGGTCGCGCTCACGTCGACGCTCACCGTTTTCGAGACGCTCGTTCCGGGCCGTCCGCTGCCGCCTGGTCTCGACGTGCTCGAGCCGCAGCTCGAGGCGCAGTTCCAGCGGAGCTACGCCGCAACGCAGCGCGACACGACTTCCCCCTTCGGCGCTGTCTTCGCCAAGATGCGCCGCCTCGAGGTGGACTTTTTTCGCGCGGGCGGACGGCTCATCGCCGGCACCGATCCGACGGCGAACGGTGGCGTGATCCCCGGGTTCGCCGATCAGCGCCAGGTCGAGCTGCTCGTCGAGAGCGGACTCACGCCCCTCGAGGCGATCAAGATCTGTACGCTCGACGGCGCCGCCTATCTCGGCCGCGGCGATCTGGTCGGCTCGATCGCCGCCGGCAAGCAGGCCGACCTGGTCGTGATCGACGGCAACCCCGCGACGCGCGTCGAGGACATCCGCAGGGTGAATCTCGTCTTCAAGCAGGGCGTCGGGTACGACCCGGCCAAGCTGATCGCGTCCGTCAAGGGGAGGGTCGGCCTGTTCTGACCCGGTCGCCTACGCCGGCGACACCGTGTAATTCGGATTCTTGCCGCCGACCGCCCCCCGCGTTTGCGCGCCGAGCGCTGTGAGACTTCTGTCATACACCTTTGCTATCGTGCCCCTCCCGGCGTCGCGCACATTCGCCGCGTTGTTCGCCGTCCGCTGCAGGAGCGCCGCGACGAACGAATCGGACGTGTGAAACTCGTAGCCCGACTTCGCGAGATAGTCCGAGCCCCACGATTTGATCGCGTCGATCGAATCCGCCTGCTTCAGAAAATCGCCATTCGGCGTGCCGTCGTCGTTGTACATCGCGAGATACGTCATCTTGTCGCCACAGATGCCCGACGTCAGCGTCAGGCACGCCAGCGCCGGGACGCTGGTCGCGTGCTTGCGGAACCAGCGCGCGAAGTCGATCGGGCGGGCGTGCAACGGTGGTTCGGCCTGCCGGCCGTCGGCGAGCGCCTTTTCGTACGCGCCGCCGGCCTTGAATTCTTCCTTGGCCGTGGCAAACACCTTCTTCATCTCGCTGATCTCGGCGAGCCGCCAGATGATGCGCGCCAGCTTGTCGAGCGCGCTCATGATGACGCTCGCCAGTTGGCCCGCGCCCGCCGTCAATGCCGTGACCGCGATACCGCCGGCGCCCCGCACCGTCTGGATCAACCCTTCGGCGCCGCTCATCACCATCGAGCGATGCAGGGCGTCGACGACGGCTGCCGGATAGCCCTGCACCAGCTTCACGCTGTTCATCTTGAAAGCCGATACGAGGCGCGATCCGAAGCCCTTCACCATCTTGTCGAGGCCGCCGAGCACCGTGACCGAGTCGGTGAAGAACGCGCCGGCTTGCTGCGAGATCTGCGTGACGATGTACTTGATCGCCTGCGTGATCACCGACGCATAGGTCTGCAACGACGTGAATTTCTCGATCAGCGCGTCGATCACGCTCCGCGCGAACTCCTTGAACCAATCCCAGAGCGTCTGCTGGGTCTTGGGATCCGTCTTCGTCCAGACGATTTCCTTCGCCTTGGGATCCTCTGTACCCAGCACGACTCCCGAGAGTGCGTTGCCGCCGGCAATCTCCAGGCGCTTTTCCACCGCGCCGAGCAGCTTCTGGCCCCCCTGCGCCCCGAGCTGTCCGACGCCGGACAACGAGTCGACCTTCGAGTCGAGCATCGTCGACGCCGACAGGTTGAAGTTGAACGCGCCCGACGCCACGCCGCTCGCCGTGTCGAACAGCATGCCGAACACGTTCGTCGACACGCTCATCTGGCTGAAGAGATAGAGGACGCCGAGCCGCGCGTGACGGTGGTGTGCCTGCTGGCCCGCTCGGCCGATGCCGAGAGCGGCGTCGCTGTCGCCCGTCAGCAGCGCCTGAAGCTGGGTGAACGCTCCGACGGGCGTCGACTGGTTGCGTGGGGATGACCGCCAGGCCGCCTCGCCGCCGCTCTCCAGCTTCCAGGCCTCGAAGGCCGCGATGACGGCCGACCTCGCGCCGCCCGACGGGGTCTTCTCGTACTCGCGCAGCGTGGCGTCGAGTGCCCTGAGCGCTTGCGAGCGCGTGCGTCCGATGAGCGACGTGCGATCCAACCATTCCTTGACGGGAATGAGGTTGTTCGGGGGCATGTGATATCCTGGGAGAATGGCGGCCCGGCATGGACGCGGGTCGGCTGGTGGGACATTGTGTGGAGGGCGGAGACTCGTCAAGAATGGCCGCCCGACCGTGGACGCACTACGAACCATCCAACGGACTGATCATACGGCGCGGAGACGGAGATGCTCGGTCGGTCGGCCCTGGTCGCGATGACGTTCGCGATCGGCAGCGCGGACGCACAGGCGATCAAGGACGGCGCGGTCAACGAGCTCATTCGCGAGCGAGTGAGCTCCGGCTCGAATCCGGCCATCGTCGTCGGCGTCGTGGAAGACGGACGCACGCGCATTTTCGCCGCGGGCAAGGCGGACGCGCCCAATGGACGCCTCGACGGCAACACGATCTTCGAGATCGGCTCGATCACGAAGGTCTTCACGTCGACGATCCTCGCCGACATGGTTCGCAAAGGCGACGTGTCGCTCGACGATCCCGTCGAGAAGTTCCTTCCGCCAACCGTTCGCGTGCCGTCGCGCGGACGCAAGATCACCCTGCTCGACCTGAGCCTGCAGCACTCGGGGCTGCCGCGACTGCCGGACAATCTCGCGCCGCGCGACGTGCACAACCCGTACGCCGACTACAGCGCGGACTCGATGTTTGCGTTTCTGTCGAGGTATCGACTGACCCGCGACGTCGGCGCGCAGTTCGAGTACTCCAACCTCGGCGTGGGTTTGCTCGGTGAAGCGCTGTCGCGTCGCGCCGGCATGACCTATGAGCAGTTAGTGACGGATCGCGTTCTGCGGCCGCTCGGAATGTCGGATACCAGGATCACGCTGACACCGGATCTGAAGCAGCGGTTGATCGTCGGCTACGATCAGCTCGGGCATCCAACCGAGAACTGGGATGTTCGCGGCATTGCGGGCGCCGGCGCGCTGCGGTCGAGCGCCAACGACATGCTGAAGTTCGCCGCCGCCGCGCTCACCAACGACGGACCGCTCGGCCCGGCGTTCGCGATGGCCGAGCAGCCGCGCCGAACCCTCGCCGCGACGCAGCGAATCGGCTTGAACTGGCTCATCTCATCGGCCGGGCCGCTCGAGATCGTGTGGCACAACGGCGGCACCGGCGGCTATCGCTCGTACATCGGGCTCGACAAGCGCAATCAACGCGCGGTGGTAGTGCTGACCAATTCCGCTAACGGCGCGGACGACATCGGACAACGGATCCTCGTCGACGCGGTGAGCAAGTCGTAGGCTTCGATCGCGCCGGCGAGGACTCGCATTCCGTCACGAATCTCGTTCGGCCGTACGCCACTGTAGCCGAGCAGCAGCCCCGGCGGCACGCGGTGTTCCACGCCCATGTTCGACACCGGGGTGACCGCGACGCCCGCGCGAGCGATTGCACCCGCGATCGCGATGTCGTCGTCGCCGTCCCGAAGCCAGGCGATCGACGTCATGCCCGCGTCCGGCGCCGGGACCCGGACGCGGCCGCCGAGGAGCTCTCGCGCGGCGTGAGTGAGGATCTGTCGGCGCTCCAGATACAGCGCGCGCATCCGTCGGATGTGGCGCTCGAATTCGCCGTCGGCCATGAAGCGCGCCATCGCGGCCTGCTCGAGATAGGACGAGTGCGTGTCGGCGAAGTGCCGTACCGCCTGGAAGACGTCGTGCAGCTCGTCCGGCACGACGACGTATCCCAGGCGCATCGACGGAAACATGACTTTGCTGAATGTGCCGGTGTAGACGACGCACCCGAAGCGATCGAGTCCCTGCAGCGCCGTCAACGGGCGGGAGGCGTACCGAAACTCGCTGTCGTAGTCGTCCTCGATGATCCACGCGTTCGCGTCGCGCGCCCAGCCGAGCAGCTCCAGGCGCCGCGCGATGCTCATCGTCACGCCGAGCGGGAGTTGTCGCGACGGCGTCACGAACACGGCCCGCGCGTCCGGCGCCTTGCGCCGCCCTTCTTCGACAATGAGACCTTGCTCATCGACTCCAACGGCGACGATCTCGGCGCGCGCGAGCGTGAACGCGCCGCGTGCGCCGGAGTAGAACGGATCCTCGAGCCAGACTCTGTCGCCCGGAGCGATCAACGCCATGCTGCAGAGCGACAACGCTTGCTGCGATCCGTTGACGATCATGATCTGATCGGCCGAGCAGCGCACGCCGCGCGCGCCGGCGAGGTAGCGGGCGATCTCTTCGCGCAGGGCCGGCAGCCCGAATGTATTTCCGTAGGAGAGATGACGCGGCGGCGTCGTCCGGAGCGTCGCGTCGATCGCGCGAGTCCACGCGTCCATCGGGAACGCATCCAGCGCCGGTACGCCGCTCCGAAAGGCACGCGGCACGCGCGGCTCGACGAAAAGCGCGTGGCGCAGCGCTTCGGCGTGCGTCGGCTGGACGGCTGTCGGACGCCGCGGACGCGGGGGAGGCACGTCCGTCACGAGCGCGACGCGCGAGAGGGTTTCCGGAACGACGTCCGCAACCCGCGTGCGTCCACCGAGCCGGCTGGTGAGGTAGCCTTCGGCGCGCAGCTGGTCGTACGCGAGCACGATCGTGCTGCGCGACACGCTCAGGTCGACCGCGAACGCTCGCGTCGACGGCAGTGGCGCGCCGGGCTGAAGGCATCCGTCGAGAATCGCTGTGCGCACCGCCGTGTAGATCTGGCGGTGCAGCGGAACCGGCGACTCCGAATCGAGCATCACATTGAAGATTGGTCCCGCGACCGGTCGAGTCATTGGTCTCTGACTTAACCGGCGTCGCGGGGCGATCAATGACGCGCGGCCGAGACTTACTAATCGCGAACAAGCGTGCAAGGCGGAAAGGCTTCCGCTGAGACGCGGAGGCCGCGAAGACTCGCAGAGAAGGCCGGGGGCCCGGCTCGCCCAGGCAGGAGGTGGCTCTCGCCGCCTCAAAGCCTTTGGTTTCTCTGCGTTTCTCCGCGGCCTCTGCGTCTCTGCGGTGAAGCCGTTTGCGTTGTTTTAACGCGGTACGTCAAGCATTCTTGTCCAAACATCCCTTGAAGTTCGGGTTGCTGATCTCGCTGCCGATCCCGACGTCAGGAAGCGGGAAAGCGACTTCGCTGCCAAACGTGCCGGACGGCGAGCCGTTGCGTGTGAAGTTGCCCGTCGGAAACACGGTGTCCTGCGCCCGCTTGTACTGGCGAACCAACCGGCGCAGATCCTCCATCCGGTAACCGCGCTCGTACTGCCACAGCGCCTTCTCGCGGAAGAAGAGATCCGTCGCCGCGGTATTGTCGGCCGGGGTCGGCAGTGCGGCCATCGCGGGGATCTTGAACGCGCCGATCGTCTGCGGATTGGTGCGGAGGTTGTTCAGAATGGCCATCATACCGGGAATGTCATTCGCCTGCAGCCGCGCCTCCGCCTCGATCAAGCGAGCGTCGATGCCGTGCAGCGGCGGAATCGGATCGTCGCGGCCCCAATTGTTGACGAGCAGGAAGTTGGAGGCGTTGTCCTCCGCCTTCGACTTCGTGTCGGTGACCGAGACGCGAGGGTCGCCGAGCCGCGCGAACGGAATCGCGTTGAAGATCCGACCGGCGACGTCCACGCTGTCGCCCGCGTTGTACCGCTTCACGCTCGGCTGCATGATCCACCACTCGTTGTCCTGAGTGGTCTGCGTGTAGGTGAAGTTGTACTGGTACGACGTTGGAACGCTGGCCACCGTGGTCGCTGCCCCGGCGAAGTCGCCGAGGTTCACCTGCGCGCGACCCTTGGCGATCAGTACCGCATTCTTCACGGCAACCGTCGCCGCGTCGGTCGCCGTGAGATACGTCAGCGCGGTGTCGAACCGGGCGATCGCGGTCTTGAAGCCGTCGGCGTTGGTGAGTTGTGCCGTGTACTGCGGCACGCCGTCGACCGTCTCGCCGAGCGGGACGCCATTGCAGAATGCTTCGTTGAGCGAGATCTCGAGATAGCCCATCTGCAGGTACATCTCGCCGACATGCGTCGTGCCGGCCGGGGTTTTGTCGTACGTGAGCAGGGCATTGATCGCGTCGCGGGCGCGCCCGCGCGCTTGCTGGGTGTTGTTGTAGATCGGCAGCAGGACCGTGTCGTTCGACTGCGTGTTGCGCTGATCCGCGTCATTGCGCTGCGAGAAGGTGTCGCCCGAACGCACCTCGTCCGTAAACAGGGCCTCGAAGCCCCACAGCGCGTCGGTGTTGCTCGTGTTTCCGCCGTTGATCGCCGCCGACCAGCGACCGAGCGCGCCGACGTACACGGCGTCAGCGGCCGTCGGGCTATTCACCGAGGTGGGATCGATCACCTGCGGCTGCTGGGGCGAGAGCAACTCTTTCTTCGCATCGCAGCCGCCGAGGAAACCAGTGCCGATCAACAACACGGCGACTCCTCCGACGCTCTTCCCAATCGATCTGAGTCTATTCATCTGAGTGATCCCTGGGCCTAGTAGTGGAGGTTGGCGCGCACGATGAAATACGTGCGCGGCGCGAGCGTCGAGAAATCGGTCTGCACGTCGGTCAGGCTGTAGTTCGACTCCGGATCGATGCCGGTGTACTTCGTCCACGTGTGAAGATTCCGCGCCGAGAAGACGAGCTGTGCATCCCTCGCGCGAATGCGGTTCGCGACCGACGTCGGCAGCGTCAACGCCGCCGAGACCTCACGCAGCTTCCAGAACTGTCCGTTCTCGATGTATCCCCAGATGGTGTTCGGATTCTTGGCGCTCGACGCCGCGACGTTGCGCGCCTGATCCCACAACGGCGTGGATTTCAGATTCTCCGAGTACCACGTCGCGAAGTTCGTCGCGTAGAACGACCCGGTGCCGTTGTTCAAGCCATACCCACCCTTGTAATCCGTGAGCACGGTGATCCGCAGCTTGCGGCTGAGCAGGTCGAAGCCGTTGGTGATCGACACGATGTCGCGCGGCTGCGAGTAGCCGTGATACGCGAAATTGCCGACCTGCACTTCGTTCGGCGTGATGATGCCGTCGCTGTTGCTGTCCGCGAACTGGAACGTGCGCACGACCCACGCATTGATCGGCAGACCGATTGAATCGCGCGTGGATCCGTTGACGATCGTCGAGACGGGCTTGCCCGCGAGGTCGTTGCCCAATGAGAGGACTTTCTGGCTGTTGTGCGACGCCGCAACCGTCACGTCCCAGCCGAGCGCCCGGCGGTCGAGCAGCGTGGAGTTCAGCGTCAGCTCGATGCCGGAGTTCGACGTCGACGCGAGATTGGCGAGCACCGACGTGGCGGCCGCGCCCGACGACGACGCGATCGGCAGGCTGATCAAGGCGTCGGTCGTCTTTTTGTGATAGTAGGTCGCGTCGAGGTGGACGCGGCTGTTGAACACGCTCGTCTCGAAGCCCCCCTCGAACTCCGCCGACCGTTCCGGCTTGAGATCGGGGTTGCCCAATGCGTTCTGACGCAACCCTGGTGTGTCGGTGCTGCTCGTGCTGCCCGGCACGCTGCCCGACACGTTGACCGTCGCCGCCGTATAGGTCTGGAGCGCGACCGTGCCGCCCGGCTGCACGCCCGACGCGCCGTACGCCGCGCGAAGACGGAACTGGTTCCACCAGTCGTAGTGGGGGAAGAAGCTCTCGTCCGAGATGATCCACGAAAGACTCGCCTTCGGATAGAACACGTGCTGGAACTTCGTGCCGAACGAGCTGTTCTGATCGGTGCGCGTGGCGAGCGTCGCGAACACGCGATCGCGCCAGGACGCCTGTTCCTGGATGTACAGGCCCAACGTCTTGTTGACCGTCTGCAGATTCGTCAGGTTCGCGTTGGTCAAATTGCTGCTCACCGACTTCACCGCCGCCTGGAACGGGCTCTGCGCCCCCGGCGGAAGCTGCGTGCCGGTCACGTTCACACCGTCGTTCTCCTGGTTCGTGTAGTCGGCGCCGAGCGTCGTCTTCAGGCCCAGGTCCTGGCGCACCTGCCAGTTGTTGTTGCTGACCAGCTTCGCCGACAGGTTTCGGAAGTTCGTCTGCGATGTCGTCACCGTGCCCTGACGCGTCGCACCGGAGTTCGGGCACTCTCCGAAGCGACACAACGTGTAGAAATCGTTGTTCGCCAGGTCGAGGCCGATCGTGCCTTGATTCTGCATCCACGTGAGCGGCCGCCACATCGCGTCCGCCGATCCGATGAACCGCTGCGTGCCGTTCTGGCTCAGCACCTGAAAGATCTGCGCGGGGCTGAAGCCGCCGTAGCCGTTGCGATACTCGTTGAGCGTCCCCAGTTCGGTGTACTTCAATCCGTCATGGTTGAAGCCCGGGTTGTTCAGCGCGCTGTAGATGAAGCTGAAGGTGTTGTTGTCCACCTGCGGGAGGCGCTGATTCACATTCGAGAAGCCGGCCGCGATGTTGACGTCGACCTTCGGCGTGAACGCCGCCGAGAGGTTGACGCGAGCGTTCTGCGTCTGGAACGCTTCGGGGTTGATCCACTCGTCCCGCGCCGGCGTGCCCATCGAGTCGAGCGTGCCGCGCGCGAAGTTCGGCATGAAGACCGGGCCGAGCTCGTTCTGCATGTCACCGCTCACGAAGAAGCGCACCTGCTCGGAACCGCCGCTCGCGTTCATGCCGTACGCGTCCCGATGGCCCAGGTGCAGCGACGTCGTGCTCGGGTTCTTCAGTACGCTGAACGACGTCAAGCTATCGAACGTCTTTCCGCCGACCTGGTCGGCGGTCGGAATGCAGGCCTGCTGGCTGATCGTGATGAGCGTGCACCGAATCGCCGCGCCGGTGGCGTCGTGTCCCCACGTCGCGTAGTCGGTGGGATAGTCGTTGCGATCGCTCACCGCGCCGCCTTCGCCAAACCACGTCCAGCGCGTCGAGCCCGCGCGACCCTTGCGCGTCGTGATGACGATGACGCCGTTCGCCGCGTCGGTGCCGTACAAGGTCGCCGCCGACGGGCCCTTTACGATCTCGATGTCCTCGATCTCGTTCGGATTCAGGTCGTTCACCAGACTGGCCTGCGTCCCGCCCGTGCCCAGGCTCAAGCTGTTCGTCGCCATGCGCACGCCGTCGATCACGTAGATCGGGTTGTTCGTGATTCCGGAGCCGGTGGTCGCCAGCGATCCGAGTCCGCGCAGACGAATGCTCGGCGCGGCACCCGTCATCACGCCGGGCAACACGATGACGCCCGGCGCCTTCGCGACCAGCAGGTCGCCGAGATTCGTCACGGGCTGCGTCTCGACCTTCTTTGTCACGTCGCCCAGTGTCGTCACGGCGTTGCCGATCTCCACCCGGCGCTGCTCACCCGTTGCCGTCGCGACGATCTCTTCCAGTTGAACGACCGTCGGCGCGAGCAGGAAATCCACGGTGACCGTCTGGCCGCTCACGACGTTCACCGATTTCTTCTGCTCGCGGTACCCGACCCGCAACACGCGAAGCTCGACCGGGCCGGCCGGAACGTTCTGCAGCGTATAGCGGCCGTCCGCGTTCGTCCGCGCGGCGATGCTCGTCGACACGCCCATCACGCGCGCATCGGCGAGTGCTTCTCCTGTTCCCGCGGTCACGCGTCCGGAAATCGTACCTTGCGCGCCGGCCCCGATCGGCAGCGCGGCCGCAGCGGTGATGAAGAACATCAACCAGCGAGTGACTCGCACACCGGGCGCGAGTGTCCAGGCATTCATTCGTCTCATCGATTTCACCCCACGGGAGGTTGACCACGTTCGGCGAGACGCCAACGCGCCTCGCGGCGACGAGCTGTCGAGACCAGATGCAGTTGTCAGCAGCGCTAGCGATTTGTATGAACCCGCGTACGGTCCACTTGGTCACCAGTGGTCGGACCGCTTCAAGCGGTAGCCGCTCGGTTCATGCTAGGGACGACCCGGCAAGCTGGTCTGCCGCGTGTAAGGGCAACCGCCGCAGGCGTAAGAAAACTCTTGTGACGAAGATGGAACGCTGACGTTCGGGGCGGCCGATCGCGCATTCGCGCACGGCGAGAATCGCCTCGATGCCCCTTTGCGAATTAAGAAATCTTAACGACCGCCGCGCGGCGTCGCCGGCGCTCAGGAGCCAAAGCCGAGCACGTGACCGTCGCCGTCGCGCACGGCGAACTCCTTCACGCCGTACGGCATGAGGGTGGGCTCGTAGACGACCGACGCGCCTCGGCCCCGCAACTCCGTGAACAGCGTGTCGACGTCGTCGACCCAGAAGAACGCGTCCCACGTGCCGCCCTGCGCTTCGCTCGGGCGGATGAGCGAAGCGTCGCTGACGCGCCGCAGCATGATTGCCAGTCCGTCACGACTCACGATCGCGAACTCGGGCGGCGATCCGCCGGCGTATTCGGTCTTGAATCCCAAGCGCCGCTCGTAGTCGGCCGCGCTGTGCGCGACGTCCTGCACGGGAAAGTACGGCGCATGGCGCGTGAGTTGGGGCATCGTCAGCTCCACGAGGAATCGAGCCAGCTCAACGCCGCCGTCGAGACGGCGTCCGGGACTTCGCGGCCACCCTCGAACTCCTGGTATTCGACCGAATAGCCTTTCTGAAGCAGGGTCGAGACATACGTGCGGCTGCAGGGGACGATCGGCAGAACATCGTCCTCGACGCCGTGCGCGGCGAAGATCCTGGGCTTGCCGCGCAGGTGTTTCGATTCGACGATGCAGCCCGAATACGCCACGAGCCGCGAGAACAGCTCTCCGTTCGAGAGTCCGAGCGAGAGCGCGTACGACGCGCCGTCGGAGAAGCCGACGAGTGCCACACGCTGCGAGTCGACGCGCACCCGGTCGAAGGTCCAGGTCAGCGCCCTGTCCATGAAACGCACGTCTTCGCCGAAATCGCCGCGCGAGAACAGGTCCCACGTGTAGTCGCGCGAGTCGACGGCGAGCATGGCGAACTGATGCAGCTCGGCGCGCTGCAGATAGCTGCCGAACCAGTTGGACGCGGAGCCGCCCGCGCCGTGCAGCAGCACGAGCAGCGGTATCGGCTCGGTCGTCGTGTGCGAGCTGGGGAGATAGAGGATGCCGTCGCGCGGCGGAACGATGCCGGGAAGCTCGGAGACGCCGAGGCCGAGGGCGTATCGGCCGGCGCCGAGGTGGCGGATCGGAGGACCCGGGCGAGCGATGAGCTCATCCGTGGCCGCGATGCGCGGCGCCGCCACGTTCGAGCACGACCAGGCCGCGAGCACTGAACCGCTCGCCGCCAGAAACGCGCGACGACTCATTATCTGTCCATCGCGGAACTCCGACCGTAGGTGCGAAGCGCCGAAGGGAGGAGGCATCACGACCTGTCCATCGCGGAACTCCGACCGTAGGTGCGAAGCGCCGAAGGGAGGAGGCATCACGACCTGTCCATCGCGGAACTCCGACCGTAGGTGCGAAGCGCCGAAGGGAGGAGGCATCACGACCTGTCCATCGCGGAACTCCGACCGTAGGTGCGAAGCGCCGAAGGGAGGAAGCATCATGGAACGACAACGGGCTTCATGCCCATGTTCGCCGCGGCGAACGCCCAGAGATCCGCCGCTTCGGCGATGGCCTTGTCCGTCGACCGGTAACCATGTGACCCCTGCGTCTCCACCCGCACGAGCACCGGACGCTCGCATGCCTGCGCCTGCTGCAGCAGCGCCGTGAGCTTGAACGTGTGGCTCGGCACGACGCGGTCGTCGTGATCGGCCGTGGTGAGCAGCGTCGCCGGATAGCAGCTGCCCGGCTTCACATTGTGCACCGGCGAGTACTTGATCAGATACTTGAATGCGGCCGAATCGCTCGACGACCCATACTCCGCGGCCCACGCCTGGCCGCCCGTGAACTTGTCGTAGCGCAGCATGTCCATGACGCCGACCGCCGGCAGCGCAACCGCGAAGAGATCCGGACGTTGCTCCTCGACCGCGCCGATGAGCAGTCCGCCGTTCGATCCGCCTTCGATCCCGAGCTTTGCCGGCGACGTGTAATGCTCTTTGACCAGCAACTCGCCGGCGGCGATGAAATCGTCGAAGACGTTCTGCTTCTTCTCGAACATCCCCGCCTTGTGCCACTCCTCGCCGTACTCGGCGCCGCCGCGCATGTTCGCCGTGGCGTAGATGCCGCCCTGCTCGATCCACGCGATCGCGTTCGAGCTGTACGTCGGCAGGATGTTGATGTCGAAGCCGCCGTAACCATACAGAATCGTCGGGTTGTTGCCGTCGAGCTTCGTGCCCTTGCGCATCGTGACGAAGACCGGAACCCTCGTGCCGTCCTTCGACGTCGCGAAGAGCTGCCGCGTCTCGTATGCAGCGGGATTGAACCCCTTGACCGTCTGCTCGGCGAAGGTCGCGTTCTTCGCGGTCGCCACGTCGTACCGGTAGATCGTCACGGGATAGAGCGGCGACGTGAACCCATAGAAGAGGTCGGGTGAGTCGTCGCGCGCACTCAGTCCGGCCAGCGCGCCGATGCCGGGGAACGGCAGCACGCCCGACGGTTTTCCGGTGAGGTCGAACAGTCGCACGGTCGACTTCACGTCCTCGAGATAGTTCACGGCGATCCGCCCCTTCGCCATCGTCACCGCGTCGATCGCGTTCGGTCCCTGCGGCACGATCGTTTTCCAGCTTGCTTCCTGCGGACGCGCGATGTCGAACGACACGATGCGCTGCTTCGGCGCCTTCTTGTCCGTCAGGAGATAGACGGTGGTCCCGACGTTTCCGATCGGGACATAGGACGCGTCGGGCGTATCGAACAGCGCCTTCACGGGCGCCGACAGATTCGGGTGCGCCGGGTCGCCGAGGTCGATCGCGTACAGGCGATTGTGGGGATCGGTGCCGATGTTCACGAAGATCAGCATGTACCGACCGTCGTCGGACAGGCCACCGGAGACGAACCAATCCGGATGATCCGGCCGCTCGTAGATGAGCCGGTCCTTCGACTGCGGCGTCCCGAGCGTGTGATAGTAGAGCTTCTGATCGCGCAGCGCGCTCTCCAGCTCCTTGCCCTTTGCCGGCGTTGGGAACCGCGAATAAAAGAATCCTTTACCATCCTTCGTCCAACTCAGGCCGGAGAACTTGATCCACTGCACGGTGTCGCTGAGTTGCCGGCCGGTGGCGAGCTCGCGGACGTAGACCGTCGACCAATCGGAGCCGCCCTGGGACAACCCGTATGCGAAGGTCCTGCCGTCGGGTGACGGCGCGAACTGGCTCAACGCGATGGAGCCGTCCGGTGAAAGGACGTTCGGGTCGATGACCACACGCTCCGGACCATCGACCGAAGCGCGCATCATCCACACGCCCTGTGGCTGCAGTCCAGAATTCTTGTTGTAGAACAGTCGGCCCGCCTCGCGGAACGGCACGGAGATTCGCACGCGGTTGTAGAGCTCCGTCAATCGCGACTTGAAGCGGTCGCGCATCGGCAGCGCGGCGAGGTACCGCTCCGTCACGCCGTTCTCGGCCTTCACCCATGCGGCGAGGTCCGGTGAGTTCAGATCCTCCATCCACCGATACGGATCGGAGATCCTGTGCCCGAAGTAGTCGTCGGTGTGCGCGACGGTCTTCGCGGTGGGATAGGCGATCTTCGCCTGTTGTGTTTGCGCGGCGAGCGTCGCGGTGAGTGTCGCGCTCACCGTGACGAGGGCGCACGCGATCGCACGTCGCTTCATGCCAACCTCCGGCCGGTGCAGGTCATCCAAGGAAATGGCAGCGTCGACCGGCCCTCCACAACGCCCTTTACCGGATCCTGATTCTTGATGAGCCGTATTGCGTCAGCGCGGGGAGTCGGCCAAACGCGCGCGAGTCCAGGCTTGTCTCAGCGATTCAGATTTTTCCAGCGTGTAACGAAGTATGCCAACTTTTTCGGAAAAACTTGAGGATGCGTTTCGGGGCCGATAATCAGAGGCGCAGAGTGTACCCATCGCGGATGTGCTTGGGGGCGCGACGCAGGACATTCAAAGGCCGATGGAGGCCCCACCAATGAACAAGCAAGCTCTCGTACTCACGCTGACCGCGATGTTGGCCGCCGGTTGCTCGGATTCGTCGGTCGCGCCGAAGAGCGCGGCGGCCGATGCGAACGATGCGACCATTGCCGGCGGCGGCGCGACGGCGGCTTTGACTTCGGTCGATACGCTGCGCTTCACCTTCGTGATCGATCCGAGCCGCACGGTCACCTACGACCTCGGCGCGGGCAACAAGATCGTGTTTCCCTCGCACTCGTTGTGCGACGTGAACAGGTCGTCGTACGGCAACGGCGAATGGGACAAGCCCTGCACGCCGGCGACGTATCCGACGACAATCCAGACCAAGGCGTGGCTGGACAGCAAGGGTCTCGCCCACGTCGACTTCGACAAGCACGTGCGCTTCGTGCCGACGTCGAATCCGGCCGGCTGGGTCATGCTCTCGCTGTACGATTACGGCGCGTCGACTCTGGCGTGGTTGAACATCGAGTACTGCAAGGATCTCAAGTCGCAGGCGAAGGACAACTGCAAGGATGAGTCGAAGGACGATCCGACGCTCGCGACGGTGAAGAATCCGGTCACCAACCAGTATACGCGGCGCCTGAAGCACTTCAGCGGCTACAGCCTCACCAGCGGCCGCGCGAGCGACATGGATTGAGCTCGTTCGCAGCGAGCTTCGGGCTGGTCGGCGGGACCAGTCCGAAGAGCACGGCGGTATTCTGAGCGGAACGCCTCGACGCATTGCAGTGCGCCGAGGCGTTCTGATTTTGTGTCGGGTTGGCGGCGGCACGAGCGCAGGGAATAATCAGCCGGCCGTCCGAGTCTAGAATTGGACCGGTATCACCGACTGCCCCACAACCGACCGATGGCGCGACGCGATGGCGAGTCCTTCGAGCAGTTTGTTCTCCCGCATCTCGACGATGCGTACGCGCTCGCGTGCATGCTGTTGCGCGACGAGACGGACGCGCAGGACGTGGTGCAGGAAGCCGTGCTTCGCGCGCTCCGCTTCTACGACGGGCATCGCGAGGGCAACGAGCGCGCGTGGCTGCTCACCATCGTGCGGAACTGCTGCTTCACGTGGCATCGGCGCCGGCTGCCGGATCGACTGAGCGTGCCGTACACCGACGCGGAAGCCGCGCCGCAGCTGCGTGAGAGCGCCGCGGTCGACGCACGGGCGACGCGCTCGTCGGAGCGGGCCGCGATCAATCGCGCCCTGTCGCTGCTTCCCGAAGAATTCCGTGAAGTCATCGTGTTGCGTGACGTCCAGGACCTGTCGTACCGCGAGATCGGCGAGGTCGTCGGTGTGCCGATCGGTACCGTGATGTCGCGGCTCGCGCGCGGACGCAAGCGCCTCGCGTCGCTGCTGCGGCCGCACATCCAGGAGGCGAGCTGAGATGAAGCACGAGGATCGAGTGGACGAGATCAGCGCGTTCATCGACGGCGAGCTCGCCCCGGACGAGATGGCGGCCATGCGAGACCACCTCGCGTCGTGCACGGACTGCGCGACGGAATATCGAACCCTCCAGGGCGTGTCACGTCGGGTGAAGGACGGCTTCGAGCGCCCGCGAGCGCCCGAGGCTCTGCGCGCGCGGATTCACGGTTCCATGGAAGGGATGAGCGCCGAGCCGAGACCGAGGCCGCTGCCGCTGCCGTCCCATCGGCCGTCCTGGGGCACGCTCATCGCGGCGGGACTCGTCATTGCGGCGTTGAGCGGCAGTGCGACACTCGCTATCGCGCGTCGCGATACGTCCTCGGCCCGGGCGGAAAACGACGTGCTGGCGAGCCACCTCCGCTCACTCATGCCGGGCCATCTGACGGATGTCACGTCGAACGACACGCACAACGTGAAGCCGTGGTTCAACGGTCGCCTGGATCTTTCTCCATCGGTGCCGCGCCTGGACTCGCTCGGCTTCCCGCTGATGGGCGGGCGGCTCGACTACGCGAATGGCCGGCCCGTCGCCGCCGTGGTCTATCTGCGGCGCCAGCACGTCATCAACGTCTTCTCCTGGCCCACGGCGAGTGGACCGCTGAAGCGTCGGATGACGGACGAGAACGGCTATCATCTCGTGCAGTGGCGGAACGCAGGCACGGAGTACTGGGCCGTGTCGGACGTGAGTGCCGCGGATCTCACGCAATTCGTCGATCTGTTCACGAAGCAGCCGTAAGGGATCTGGAATAAATCGATCGCGCCCCGAGTCTCTGATCGCACCTCACAGGAGATTCGATGAGCATCCATCGCGATCGCGATCACGAGCGGTTCGACGAACAGGGCAACACCCGTCCGGCTGGTTCCAACTACATCGTCACTGACCAGAGCGACGACGGTATCGATCGCCGCGGCTTTCTACGTTGCATGGCGTGGGCTGGGACCGCGACCGTCTGGGGCATGGCCGGGGGAATTCCGACATCCTTTCCGGCGAGTCGCCTGCCCTTTCTCAGCGACACGCAGCGGAAGAGCATCTTCTTCGCGCAGATCAGTGACAGCCACATCGGCTTCAGCAAGGAGGCCAACGAGGACGTCACGGGGACGCTACAGGCGGCGGTCGCGAAAGTGAACGCGCTGCCGCAGAACCCCGCGTTCGTCCTGCACACCGGCGACATCACTCAGCTCGCCAAGCCGGACGAATTCGACACCGCGAACGAGGTTCTGAAAAGTCTGAGGACCGACCGCGTCTTCTACGTGCCCGGCGAGCACGACGTCGCCGGCGACGACGGCGCCGCTTATCTCCAGCGCTACGGCAAGGGTACGGTCGGCGGAGGGTGGCACAGCTTCGTCCATTCCGGCGTCCACTTCGTCGGTCTCGTGAATGTGCTCAATCTCAAGGCGGGAGGCCTCGGCGCACTCGGCGCAGAGCAGATCGCCTGGCTGAAGAAGGATCTTTCGTCGCTGCCCAGCAGCATGCCGCTCGTGCTGTTCGCGCACGTGCCGCTGTGGACGGTCTATCCGGAGTGGGGCTGGGGGACGGATGATGCCGAGCAGGCACTCGCGCTCACGAAGCGTTTTGGTTCGGTGACGGTGCTCAACGGTCACATCCACCAGATCATGCAGAAGGTGGAAGGCAACGTCTCCTTTCACTCGGCGATGTCGACGGCGTTTCCGCAGCCCGCGCCGGGGACGGCGCCGGGGCCCGGTCCGATGAAAGTGGATCCGCAGCGCCTGAAGAGCGTGCTCGGCATCGCCGACGTGACGTTCATCCCCGGCCGCGGCACGCTCGCGATCGTCGACGCGACGCTGTCCGGAGAATCGCCGGCGTTCGAGTCGGCGTCGCACGACGCGATGGCACATCAGAAGGCAGCGAGGAGATCGATCGTGCTCGCCCCGAACGAGATCGGGATCGACAACTTCAGCTTCACGCCGCCGGCGCTCGCGGTGAAAGCGGGAACGTCGGTGTCATGGATCAACAACGACGACGTTCCACACCGGATCGTGAATGTGCAGAACCGGTTCAAGCAGTCGCCGGTGCTCGATACCGATCACCGATTCACGGTGACGTTGAAGGAATCCGGAACGTACGACTACTTCTGCTCGTTGCATCCAAAGATGCAGGGAAGAGTCGTCGTGTCTTGAGTTGAAAGACAAAGCCCTCGAAGACTTCACCGCAGAGACGCAGAGACACGCAGAGGAGAACAATGTTTTTCTCCGCGGACCTGTGCGGATCTCGGCGTCTCTGCGGTAAAGCTTTCGTCGCCCGCGGCCCAAAATCGAGAACACTCCCGGGCTCAGGCGCGTAATAGACGTGATGATCCCTGTTGTCGTCGTCGAAGCCCACCATTTCAGGCTTCGACGACTGGGCCGCAACGACTTTCCTTCCTGACAGGCCCGCGCTCACACCCGCCGGAGACGCAAATTGATGGAGATCCGTAATTCTCGACGTACCAACGACTTTGCCGCCAAGCCGCTGGTCGGCGCCGGGCTGCTCGTCGCCCTCGGTGCCGCCTTGACGCTCGCGCCGACAGGCGTCGCTCGCGCCCAGGGCAGCTGCAAGGGCCGGCCGGCCGACGCGACCGAGGCCTGCAACAAGACGCCGGCCAAGGCACCCTTCGCCGCCACCGGCTGGAAGACCGTCGCCGTCGATCATTTCGACATGCAGGCCGTGGACTATCAGAAGGAAGCAGCTTACTACGACGCGCTGATGAACTGGAAGGTCCGCAGCGACGACGGCAAGCAGGCGACGCTCGACATCGGCGACATCGCGACCGTCGTGATCCATGGCGGCTACACCCCGCCCGCGCCGCCACCGCGGCCCGCGCC
>JADMIO011411899.1_pt1 | contig 26137 bp, 31 predicted proteins | sample 8958161 | NCBI WGS metagenome assembly JADMIO01 (sample SAMN16585339, study PRJNA669376) | soil metagenome | isolation source: Crop rotation soil | place: USA: Cullars Rotation, Alabama | collected 2011 | reverse complement strand
CACCGCTTGATCTTCGCCTCGCCGAGGATTTGATCTCAAGGACGCGTGTGTCGCGCGTTCTCAAGAACTATCGCGATGTTCCGGCCGCAGATGTCGCCGCCGTAGCGCTGGTGTTGACCAAGCTCGCGCAGCTTGCCGCCGACGTGCCCGACATTCGGGAGATTGACCTTAATCCGCTGCTAGCTGACGAGCAGGGTGTGATTGCGCTTGATGCTCGCGTTGCGGCCGGAAAGGTAAGCCGCCCCGGCCGCCGCTATAAGCGCTTCGCCATACGACCCTATCCAAAGGAGTGGGAGCGGACGTCGCGGCTGCCGGACGGCACCGAGGTGCTGATCCGGCCGGTACGCCCGGAGGACGAAAGGCTCTATCCGCCATTTTTGGAGAAAGTCACCACCGAGGATCTGAGGCTTCGTTTTTTTGCTCCGGTGAAACACTTCAGCCACGCGTTCATTGCCCGCTTCACGCAGATCGACTACGGACGCGCCATGGCCTTCGTCGCGCTCGACCCGTCCACCAACGATATGCTCGGTGTAGGTCGCCTGCATACCCTTTCGCATAGCGACACCGCTGAATATGCCGTTCTGGTGCGCTCGGACCTCAAGGGACGCGGGCTTGGCTGGACACTCATGCAAATGCTTATCGAATATGCCCGCTCTGAGGGCATCGGCGCAGTGCAAGGGGAGGTTCTTGCCGAAAACACAACGATGCTGCGAATGTGCGCGGAGCTAGGCTTTGCAATTCGTGAGAGCCCAACAGATTCGAACATCCGTTTGGTCGAGCTGCCAATTACATCGGTCGTATGAAAGCGCGCTATCGCTCCAGCGTTTTCAGGTAAGAGATAACGTCTGTGATTTGACCGGGATCGAGTCGAAACACTGGCATGGTTGGATGCCCCGTCATGATGCCCTCGGCTAACGCCTCCTGAAGCGATTCCACCGGATATCGCGTGTGAAGGACACGGAACGGTGGGGCCTCCTTAAGAGGACTTGCGCCAACCCTCGCAACCGAATGGCAATTCGCGCAATGGGTCACAACGTACGTCTGGCCGCGTTGCTCCGCAGGCGACAACCCTTCGGCAAATGTGTCGGATGCGCAAAGCATGACCCCAGCGAAGGCAACCATGACGGGGACCATTCGAACGCTCATTTGGCGGCCTTTTCAGTTTTAGTCGGCGGCGAGCCCCGGTTTACCGGAGCCTCATTCCTTGGAGACTGTGCTGAACTAGGCCACTTTCCCGGCAAGGTTGCTCGCTGATGCGGCGCAGCGGCAGTCTGGGAGCCACCTCCTTGCAGCCGGTTGTGCAGCCTGCGCCACCACCGTCCAAAGAAGCTCGACGACGACGCGCCCCGTTGGTGGGAGACGCCATTCATAGCGCGCAGAACTCCGTGGATCGATCCCGCAGCGCGTGGCCGACCATTGAGCCGGCCAAGGATCGCGCGTTGCGCAGAACGACCCGTCGTGAACTAGGCAGTTCGATCGCCGCAATGCTCGCCAAGTGTGTCATGGTTCGCGAGACAGTCTCGATTGTCAGGCCGAGATAGTCGGCAATGTCCTGTCGCGACATCGGCAGCTCGAACTGGTTATTGCCGGAGATGCGAGCAGCCATTTCGACAAGGAAATCGACCACGCGCTCCTCCGCGGTTTTGACCAGGGCGAGGAAGTGAGTTTGGGCCCTCTGCAATTCGCGCGCCGTAATGGTCCAAAGTTGGCGGGCAACGTCGTTATCGCGGGTCGCCAGCGCGTCGAGAGCGCTGCGCTTCACCACCAGGACATTGGCTTCGCCAATCGCCTCGGCCGAGAACGCATGCACCTGACCGCTTTCCAGGCCAAACACGTCTCCGGGTAGGTAGAAGGCGCTGATCTGCCGTCGGCCGTCCGCTAGAACCGTGTAGGTGCGAACCGCCCCTGAAATCACCTTGTAGAGGTACTCGGCTGGCTCGTGTTCGCCATAGATCTCGACATTTCGCTTGAACATCATCGGCGCGCCCATCAAGTCAATCGCGCTTTTTGGGATCGCGACCGCGAGGCTGCCATTGCGTGGTTTGAAGCCGCGGGTTGGGATTGCGCTTTGCATCAGCATGACCAGACCCTCCATTTATCGAGGATCATGGGTAAGGCACCGCAATCACGGTGAAAATTCAGGTATTGTCCGCTAAGGGGTTTTCCTTAGTCGCCGGATTTATTCCGGAAGTTTAGGACTTGCCGCTGCCGACTACCTGTATGGCTGACGCCCTGACAAAGCTTGACGAGGAGGCCTCGCCCGTGCCGTGGCAGACGTGGCTGCACCAGCGGCCCGTCGCCAACTACGCCCTGACTTTTGGGTTGGTAACTCTGATCTATCTGTTGCGGGCTTGGTTTGCCCCAACGCTGGCGAATCAAGCGCTTTACCTTTTTCTGGTGCCGCCTGTTCTTATCGCCGGTATCGTCGGCGGTCTTGGACCTGGCCTTGCGGCTACCGCTTATGCCATGGCGCTGCAGATCTTTGTTACGGGGGACTTTCGTTCACTTGTCGACGTCAATGGGCCACTTTTTTTGGTGGATGTAGCGCGGAGCTTGACCTTCGCCCTGGCTGGCGTCGGTGTTGCTTGGTTCGGAGAACGTCTAAAACGAGCGCGGCTGGAGGCAGCGACCAGTGCCGGAGCTGCTCTCACCCGCCAAGCTCACCTACAATCAATCCTCGACACCGTTCCCGACGCGATGATTGTCATCGACGTGCAGGGGCGCATCCAATCCTTCAGCGCCGCTGCTGAACGCTTATTCGGCTATCACGCCGCCGACGTTATCGGTCAGAACATCAAGGTGATGATGCCTTCGCCATATCGCGAGGCCCATGATGGCTATCTGGAGCGCTATCTCCGGACAAACGAGGCGCGCATTATCGGAATCGGCCGCCTCGTGGTGGGACAGCGCAATGATGGCTCAACCTTCCCGATGGAGCTTGCAGTCGGTGAGATGCGCTCGAACAATCAAAGATACTTTACTGGATTTGTTCGGGATCTGACCGAGCGCCAAAGTTCAGAAGCTCGTCTGCAGGAGCTTCAGTCCGAGTTGGTTCACATCTCCCGGCTGACCGCCATGGGTGAGATGGCTTCGACCCTTGCGCACGAGCTCAATCAACCGCTCTCGGCGATCGCAAACTATATGCGGGGGTCACAGCGCCTTCTTGCCGATCGTTCGGACGAGAATTCCATAATGATACGCGGCGCACTCGACAAATCGGCCGAGCAGGCCCTGCGGGCTGGTCAAATCATCAGGCGTTTAAGGGATTTTGTAGCGCGCGGGGAAAGTGAGCGCCGCATCGAAAGCGTTGCTAAGATCGCCGAAGAGGCCAGCGCACTCGCGCTCGTTGGCGCCAAGGATCAGGGCGTGCGCACTCATTTTTTGTTTGATAGCGGCAAGGACTTGGTGTTGGCAGACAAGGTCCAAGTGCAGCAGGTTTTGCTGAATCTCATCCGCAATGCCATAGAGGCCATGCAGGATTCTACCACACGCAACCTTACGATTTCCGCAGAATCTACAGAGGGCATTGTGACGGTAAGCGTTGCAGATACCGGCAGCGGTATCGGTCCCGACATGATGAAGCAGCTCTTTCAGCCTTTTGTGACCACCAAACGGGAGGGGATGGGAGTCGGCCTCTCGATTTGCCGCACAATTGTCGAAGCTCACGGTGGGCGCATCTGGGCGGAACCCAATCCTGGCGGTGGCACGGTCTTTCGCTTCACACTGCGTAGCATAAGTCAGCAAGAGCTCAGCGATGCCAAATGAAAGCTTAATTCACGTCATCGACGATGACGAGGCCCTGCGAGATTCGCTAATATTCCTGCTCAAGAGTGCAAAAGTCGAGGTATCCGCGTATCAGAGCGCTGACGATTTTCTGACGAGACTGGGAAACGTCAAGGGCGGCTGCATCGTGACGGATGTCCGGATGCCCGGCATGAGCGGCCTTGACCTGTTGAAGCGCCTACGCGAGTTGAACAATGCCATTCCCGTCATCGTGATCACTGGCCACGGCGACGTTCCGTTGGCCGTTGAAGCCATGAAATTCGGCGCTTCGGACTTTCTTGAAAAGCCGTTTGACGACGAAATCCTTTTGACAGCCGTGCGACGGGCGCTCTCGCAGGATGCGGCGACCCACGAGGATCAGGCTCTGCGGGCCGCGGTGGTACAACGCCTGCAGTCTTTAAGCGCTCGCGAACGGCAGGTATTGGATGGGCTTGTCGCAGGACATCCCAACAAGGTGATCGGCTACGACCTTGGTATCAGCCCTCGAACCATCGAGATCTATCGTGCGAATGTTATGACCAAGATGGAAGCTACGAGCCTTTCCGAGCTGGTCCGCATGGCCTTAATCGCCGGCGTTGTTGGCGCGTCGCAGGCGAGGCCACGTTAGATACTATGGTTGAGCTACATCAAGGCCGATGAAGCAAGAGACGGGCACTGTTCGCCAACGCCGCAGCCCCTGCGGCCAACCGCGGAGCCAGTGCCATGATAAAGGACATTCTCGTCAATCTTACTGTTGGCAAGCCTCGCGATATCGCGGGTGAATTTGCTGTCTACCTCGCCGCTCACTTCGGCGCGCATCTCAGCGGAATTGCGTTCGCGCAGAAGCCACCCATTGGCTCGCCCTGGGATACCGCGGCCAGCGACATCTTCGCCAACTTTCGCGCTCAGCAACGCTCGGAAGCGCAGAAGGTAATCCTCTCGTTCGAAGCCCAAGCGCGACTTGAGGGCGTATCCTTCGACAGCCGCGTGGTCACCGAAACCAAACCGGACGCGGCCAATATGTTCGGCCTTGCCGCACGGAACTACGACTTTTCCGTCGTGGCCCAGGCCGAACCCGAGGAGGACGGCATCGAGAGCCTGACGGTTCAGGCCGCTCTGTTCAATTCTGGCCGTCCCGTCCTTGTCGTGCCGTACATCCAAAAAGAAGCTCTCAAACTGGATCGCGTGATGGTGTGTTGGGACGGCAGCCGTAGTGCCGCCAGAGCCGTTGCCGACGCACTGCCGATTTTGCAACGCGCTAGCCAGGTAGATGTCATCACGGTCGAGGAGCGCGAGCGGAACAACATTGTACGGGGGGCCCAGATCGCCGAGCATCTCGCTCGTCACCAGCTGAAGGTCCTTGTAAAGGGCCTGGTGGCGCCCGACAGCGATGTTGCCAATGTAATCCTTTCGCACGCTGCTGATTGCGAGACCGATCTCATTGTCATGGGCGGCTATGGACATTCGCGTCTGAGGGAATTCGTTCTAGGCGGCGTGACGCGGAGCATTCTCGGCTCCATGACCGTCCCAGTGCTCATGGCCCACTGACCACCCATTCCACAACTACATCGGAAGGACACATCTACTAAGGCGAGTACCAAACACGGCATCTGTTGTACAAAGAAGCCGCAAACCGAAGCACGCGCAGACCTCAGACGATACGAAGATCGCGGCGTGAGTTGAGCGCATATCGCCAAGCAAATTGAAATCGGCGGCGAGGTAATCGCCGCCAATTGTATTTCGCGGTATCTCAAGCTGCATTTTCGATAGAGACCACCCGGAACGTGTGGTCAGCGCCGTGGTTGCGTAGTGTCAGATACTCGCCGGCAACAAAGCGGTGCGCGCCAAAGCGATAGCCCGTCTCGTCATCGTCATTTCGAGTCTCGTCATAGTCAAATACCCAGCGAGCATGCTCACTACCACCTGGCTTGTGCGTCAAAACTCCGAGTTGCTCATCATCGCGACCCCAGAACCGTCGCACTTGGCACTGATCCCGATGCGTCTTCCAGAGGGCGACATCGATGTGCCCTTTGGCATCGAGCGGTGCAATGAGCTCGTATCCGTGACTAGTGGAGCCCGTTGGAAAATCCTTAGAGCGTGCAAGGTTCAAGCGAATTCGCTTGAACGCATGGGGCAATGACATTTGGGGGCCTCCTGGTGAGTCTTGAGACAATATGCGCGGCTCAAGGAAACCGGCTTTGACCCTGATCAATCGGGATGCGCGATTGTCGTGTGAAATGAGCAGACACGAAGGCCCTGACCTCAATGACGGAACGCTCTGCTCAACCCACACTTAGGCGCAGCCTGACGCTGCCCCTGCTAACGCTTTACGGCATCGGCGTCACCGTCGGTGCGGGCATTTACGTTCTGATCGGCGCAGTGGCGAGCCGTGCAGGTGTGCACGCGCCGCTAGCTTTCGTGATCGCGGCGATTGTGATGGGACTGACTGTGGCTTCCTACGCCGAACTGTGCGCGCGTTTTCCGGTGGCGGCCGGCGAAGCGGCCTATGTCCGAGCTGCATTTGGCAGTCGGTGGATATCCACGTTGACGGGAATTGCAATGATTGCGGCGGGTGTTGTCGCGACCGCAACCGTGGCCGTCGGCGCCGCTGGCTATATCGCGCAATTTTCCGATATGCAGCAGCCCATCGTCATCACCGTTGTCATCATCGGCCTTGCCATCGTCTCGGGCTGGGGCGTTCTTCAGTCCGTGGTGCTTGCGTGCTTATTCACCGTAATCGAGCTCGGTGGGCTTGTCTTGATCGTGGTAGCCGCCTGGCAAGCCGATATCCCAATCGCCTCGTCGCTGACGGCGATACCGGCCTTTAGCATCGCATATTGGGGCAGTATTGGTGCTGCTAGTTTGCTTGCGTTCTTTGCGTTCACTGGCTTTGAGGATTTAACCAACATGGCCGAGGAGACGCATTCGCCCGAAAAAAATGTTCCCATTGCGATGGCCATCACACTGCTCGTGACGACCACGTTGTATGTCGCTATTGCGGCGACGGCCGTAACCGCGATGCCCATTGAAAGACTCGCCGCAAGTTCGGCACCGCTCAGCCTCTTGTTTCAGGAACTCGCCGGTATGAGTCCAACAGCCATCAGCCTGATTGCTATTGTCGCCACGCTAAATACCATCATTGCTCAGATGACGATGGCTATTCGCGTTGTCTATGGGATGGCCAATCAAGGGGATCTGCCTTTTGTCCTTGCCCGCGTTGAGCGGACCACGTCAACGCCGCTCCTTGCGACGTGTGCGATTGCTACGTTATCGCTCACGTTGGGCCTGATCGCGCCGTTTGAAGGACTCGCAGAAACGACGTCCCTAGCCACGCTGTTCGTCTTTGCGCTTGTCAATCTTGCCCTGATAAAGATTCGACTAGGCAAGACAAAAGCGCCTCCTGCGGCGCTAACGGTTCCGGTTATTGTGCCGATCCTCGGTCTCGTAACATGCTTTGCGATGGCCACCGCTGCGCTGTTTTGACGTCATCGGCGGATGGCCTTGCGAAGGTCTCGTCTTCACAGCGCAATCTACGAGGAAGCTGCAGCGCGCCATTTTCGCCAGTGCGTTGGGTCCACATCTATCCGCTGGCCAGTGGCCGCATTGACCCAGCCGTGCGGGGAGCGCCGACAGCAAAACACGAGCGCGTGCGTATCGTTCCCCTCGACCACGGCGAGTTCAAGGTCGCAGTCGAAAGGGGCCGTGCTGATGGGATGCCAGGAGACGTCGGTCATAGGCAGCTGCGCATAGTGTCACGCAACAACAATTGCTCAGGGGCTTGGTTCCCGCGTTGATCTGCATCAACCAGTCTCCGCAAAAGAATTGTTGTCTTTTGACGTGGCTCAAAGCCGCCGAGCAGTTAGCGCGCCAATGTGCGTCATCAACGGAGGCTGTCATGAAAGTACAAGACGTAATGACGCAACACGTCATTTCAGTTGGTCCCAGTGATTCGATGGCGCGTGCTATCCGCGCCATGCTGCAAAACGACATCAGCGGTGTGCCCGTGCTCGACACGGATGGCCGCCTCGTCGGCATGGTCACTGAAGGTGACCTGCTGCGTCGTGCGGAAACGGCCACGCAGCGCAACCGCCCACGTTGGCTCGAATTCTTCGTCGGCCCCGGACGCCTTGCCGACGAGTACGTCCATGCCCATGGCCGCAAGGTCAGCGAACTTATGACGGTCAATCCGGTGTCAGTCACGGAAGACACCCCGCTGGACGAGGTGGTGGCGCTAATGGAGAAGCGCCGCATCAAACGCCTGCCGGTCGTGCGAGGCGAAAAAGTCGTCGGAATCGTTAGCCGCGCCAATTTGCTGCATGCGCTTGCGCGGGTTGCAGGCGACGCAAAGCCCGTTCAAGCCGATGACCGTGCGATCCGCGAACGGCTGCTGGCCGAGCTCAGCAAGCACAACTGGGGGCCCGTAGGCGCGCTCGAAATCATCGTTCGGGACGGCGTAGTCGATCTGTGGGGTGCGATTACCGATGAACGCATACGCCAAGCGATCATCGTGGCGGCTGAAAATGTGGCCGGCGTGAAGAGTGTCAACGATCACCTCGTCTGGATCGATGTGATGTCCGAGATGCCCTTTATTCCGATCGAAGAGCCGGTCGCCGTGTCCAAGGCGAGCTAGGCGCTCGGAGCGCGGACGTGGCCTTGCTGCAGATTGGGCCACGTCATGCATGACGCAAAGTGAGGACATTTCATGCGCATTCTGATCGTGGTCGGTCACCCGCAAAGCAATACGTTCTGCAGCGCGCTGGCCGAAGCTTATCGAGAAGGCGCCGAGGCGGGGGGGCACCAAGCGACGCTAGTGGCGCTCCACGGGCTCTCCTTCGATCCGGTCCTGCGGACAGGCTATCGCGCTCTCCAGCCACTGGAACCAAGTTTGCAGTCGGCCCACGACGCGCTAGCCTCTTGCGATCACCTCGTGCTCATCTTTCCGTTGTGGTGCGGCGACATGCCGGCACTACTGAAAGGCTTCATTGAACGCGTCCTGCAGCCCTCCCTCATCGCGCATCAGTACACCGAACACGCGATGGCTCGATCAATCTTTAAGAACAAGACTGCCCGCGTAGTTATCACCATGGGTATGCCGGTTTCGATCTACCGCTTCTGGTACGGTGGCTATGCCCTCAAGCTTCTAACGCGAAACATCTTGAACTTTATTGGCATTAAGCCCGTGCGTCACACGCTCTTTGGCATGCTTGCGACCAGTAAACCTGAGCAGCGAACCCGTTGGCTTACAGATATTCGAGCCCTTGGCCTACGCGCCGCTTAGTCTCGATCATAACAATCGCCTAAATGTCCTTCGCGACGGCGATGGAAATCGAAAGACAAGCAATGACGGTCAGTCTCTGCATGTTCGGCAGCAACGTAGTCCTTCTCTCTGCATGCGGCCCTTGAAACAAAGAATGATCGGGCAAACCATTTTCCAACTTGACCTGCATCAACGCGGTCATATTGGCAACCCCGTAATTTGTAAGCGACAGTTTGGGAGGGATATCATCATGCAATCCCGTACCACCGATCGCTGGCGCGCCGCCGTCCATACGATTGCGGATGCATGGCGCAACTGGCGGGAACGGAGGCGCGATATTGTTGAATTTGAACAAGCAGACGTGACGGAGATGTCAGAAGTCGCGCAGGACCTTGGCATGTCTGCAGTCGAGCTCCGCGCGTTAGTGGCGCGTGGTAGGAATTCTGCCAAACTACTGGAAGGGCGCCTTCAAGCACTTGGCCTTGAGTCGACTCGCGTCGATCCAGCTGTGATGCGAGATTTACAACGCTGCTGTTCCCAATGTCACAATAAAGCGTTGTGTATCCACGAACTCGAAGACAAGCCAAAAGGGGCAAGTTGGCCTAGCTACTGTCCGAACAACCATACCATTCGAGCACTGGAAGCGGTGCGGTCGAATCATCGGGAGGCCGGAGAAGGACACCAGGGCTTATTAGGTGGCATGGCGAGCAGAGGCGCAAATGGTGATCACCTATCTAATGTGGTTGAAAAAGATAAAGCCGACTCAAAGGCCACGCTCGAGGCTGAGGCGCGGTTAAGGAAAGCCAAGTCGCAGTTCTACTCGTTGGAGTAGGAACAAATCGATGCGTCACAATCAACGCACAAGAGTTGATAAGGTCAGTTCGCACCAACTAGACATCGCGAGAACGGCTGTGGTTGGGGCTATCGCGATCGGTGCCTGTCACTTCGTATGGGTAGTCTGCGTAATGACCTCAACGGCGCAGGCAATTGTCGATTTTCTTTTCTGGGCGCATTTCATCAAACCCATTTACTTGGTCGAACCCTTCGACTTCGGAAGGGCGATAATTTTGCTAGTTTTGGCAACCATGATGGGAGCGATTTTCGGCGGGAGTTTTGCGGCTCTCTGGAATCGATTTCATCGGGGGCAACGATAACTTAATACCCTGACGTATGAGCTTCTCGGATCATCGCACCTAGCACTGCTAAAATCATTCTGGACTTCTTGTTTCAGGGTGAAGAAGTTCGCCGTCGCGTTCATTCGGAACGGGTCGTTAAACGACAAAAGGCCGACGACCCGTCGCTTTGCAACATGGGCATTCATAAAGGGCGGTGTACGCCTTAGCGGTGGAGGTGGGCTTTATGTCCAACAGCGTCATATCGTCGTCGCAGTTGGCGCACTCGATCTGTGGGGCCGAAATATAAACGCGGGCGAGCACGCGCATTGTGTGCCGGACGCTACCGTTGGCTGGAGATTGAGGGATGGCGCCGGGCGCGCTGTTACTTGCAGACGACGTCGATGTCTGGGAGAGCGGCGCCGGCGATTTGATACCCGTCCGCGTCGTCTCAGTTGAGATGTGCATTGAGGGGCTCGCCAATCCTACTTTCTTTCTTCGGGACAGCAGATTGTCGGATGAGGCGCGCAAATTGCCGTCCCGCAAGCGTCTCGTCCTCGCGTTCGTCAACCGGTGCTCTGGCAAACCTCTCCGATCCAGCGCAGAAAAGGACCGGAGAGGCGTAAGCCACGAAGAACAACACGATGAGGAAAGTCATGAGGAGCCTCCCTCGTTGCCACGAAGCCAGACCCCCCCAGAGCCGATGAATGTTGCGCCCACTTTGAGTTTGCGCAAAGATTATTCTTTGGATCAAAACGATAAACGATCGTTATAGGAATGCGCAGCCTCAATCTGGATCAGCTTCGCGCTTTTGTCGAAGTGGTGGACAGAGGCAGCTTCACCGCCGCGGCGAGACAATTGAATTTGTCGCAGCCCGCCATCACCCACCAAGTGCACGAACTGGAAAATCGCTTCAAAGTGTCGCTGGTGGAGCGCCTGGGCAAGCGAGCCTTTGCTACGGCCGCAGGTGAGAAATTAATCGAACGCGCTCGCGTATTACTGGATGAGGATGAAAGCACGTGCAAATTAATGCGCAAGTTCGATGCCGAGGGGACTGGTCGCTTCCGCATCGGGACAAGCGCCACTGTGTTAATGTACGCGCTTCCGCCAATCTTGCAGAAGTTGAAGAGAGATCATCCACTGTTGGAGATCAATCTTAAAGCTGGGCTCACTACCGGAACGCTAAAGTTGTTGAAGGCTAACGCGCTCGATATTGGGTTATGCGCTTTGCCGATTGAAGACGCTGCCTTCGAGACGGTGCAGCTTTTTGTTGATGAGCTTGTCGCCATCCTCCCACCGGGAAAGGGCCCTTACCCCAAGCGGTTGACTCCTGCGTATTTTGCGGAGCGGCCCCTGATCCTCGGTAATGAGGAATCGGCACTGCGTCGCGATGTAGCCCGCTGGTTGGGGCGAGGAGGCGCAGCCCCAAAACCAATTATGACGTTCGATAACGTCGAGGCGATTAAGAGCCTCGTCGCAGTGGGTCTTGGGGCATCCATTGTGCCAAGCCTATGCATGGGCGAGGGGCATGTTGCGACGGGGAAGACTATCGTTAAGCCGCTGAGCCCGCGGGCCGGCAGGAGAGTTGGCCTGATCCGGTTGCGTACAAAACGGCCGACCCCGAAAATGCAGTTGGTCATCCAGGCTTTAATGACGTTGAAGCGTACTGCTTCCTAAGAGTTGGATTTCGGTTCCGCTCGCTCCCTCTATCGGCTGAACGACAAAACGCCGAAAAACCGCACTTTTCAAAAGTGGAGAAGGTCGGATTCCAGTTCCTCTCGCACCGCCAGTCCTTCCGCGAGCAACTTTCTCCAATGGGTTTGTCGCGCTTAAAATTGGCAATGATCGCAGGCTTCGCGCACAAACCTCCGCACTGCGACACACCGGCTGAGACCCGAAATTCTCTCTCTCGGCTCGTGTGTCTCTAAACCTCCGCACTTGGCGGATCTAGTGCGGTTCTCGTAAGCGCCTGATTTCGAATCTATTTTCAGAATAATGACCTCCGCACTTTCGAAAGAATATGGCGGAGGGCCAGAGCGACTGTAATCCAACTCGTTCGTTAGCAATGATGTCGGCTATCAGAGGCAAAGCGGACTTCGGCGAAATAGGCCGAGATGTAGATAGGCGACATCGGCATTAGCTGGCAATGCCTATTCCTCTGGACGTGGGAGTTGCTACGATCTCGTCTCAACGTTGGGGGCAACGATGAGGCGGCGCGGTTCATCACGGGACTGACCGGGTTGATGGCGACTTGGCCGTTCTCTGCATACGCGCATCAGCGGAGCGGCGTTCGGCGCATCGGTGTGTTCCTCGGACTAGCGACCGGGCCAGAAGACCCAGGGACAGGAGAAATTCTGCGTCCACTCAGGGCATCTATGCAGGAAGTCGGTTGGACTGAAGGAAAGAATGTTAGCTTCGACGTAAGATTTGGCGGCGGCAATCTTGCAAAGATGGGCGTCGCGGCTGACGAGCTTGTGGCACTCGCTCCAGACCAGATTACGCGACCGGGCTGCCGCCTGTTCAGGCGCTTCGCCAACGAACGACCACGATCCCTATCGTTTTCTCGCTGGTGGCCGATCCTGTTGGGTTCGGCCTTGTCCAGAGCCTGAGCCGTCCGGGAGGAAATGTCACAGGCTTCGTGGTCTGGATCTTTCAGTCGGCGGCAATTGGATGCATTGCTTCAGGAGGTCTCTCCCAACATCCGGCGGATTGGGATCATGTACAATCCCAACACCGCGCCGTATGCGCCGCCGCTGATTGGTTCGGCCCGAGCGTCCGCCACAGCTGGTGTCGTTATTGCCGATTGCCATACCCGCAATGACAGCGAGATTGAAGCCGCTGTGGGATCGCTTGGAAACCCGAAGGACAACGGCCTCTTGGTGATTCCGGAGCCATTCACCAACGCAGATCGCGACAAGATCATAGCTCAGTGCGATCGATTTGGTGTACCAACTTTGAATCCGGTGTTCGGCGCAGTAAATCGCGGCGCGCTGATCTCTTACACCTACGCGTTCGATGTGATGATGCGGCAGCCCGCGAGCTACATCGATCGGATTTTGCGCGGAGAATCGCCGACGAATTCCCGTCCAGGCCCCGACCAAATACGTGCTGTCGATCAATCTCAAAGTGGCCAAAGCGCTTGGCCTGAACGTACTGCCAACGCTGCTGGGTCTTGCGGACCAAGTGATCGAGTAATGTCATCCTGTTGGCGACTCCTGTTATTGGCATTTCACGGACATGCAGGCAGCCCGGGATGCCCGCATTTGACCCAAAGCGACATCGCTTAGGCTCTTCCGGCTTGCCATACTCACCAGCTACGATGCGTGATCTTGAGCCTTCGGGGGCAGGCATGAGGCGGCGAGAGGTCATCACGCTGTTTGGTGGAGCTGCAGCTGCATGGCCCCTTGTCTCGCATGCGCAACAAATCACGCCGGTGATCGGCTTTCTGAACGCCGCGTCGTCAGACGGATACGCAGAGCGTTTGCGCGGATTTCGACAGGGCCTAAAAGACGTCGGTGTCATCGAAAGCGAGAATGTCACCATCGAATACCGCTGGGCCGAGAATGAAGCCGAGCGGTTGCGGGCAATGGCCGAATGAATTGGTTCGTCGCCGGGTGACTGTAATCGTGGCCACCGGAGGCAATTCCGCTGTGGACGCCGCCAAGGCTGCGACAGCATCGATCCCCGTTTTGTTCGTGACGCCCGATGACCCGCTCAAGTTGGGTTACGTAACAAGCATGGCGAGACCGGCCGGCAACCTGACCGGGATCAACTTCCTCGGCACTGAATTGAATGCAAAGCGGTTGGAATTGTTGCTCGACCTCGTGCCTGCGGCCAAGCGTGTGTCTGTGCTGTGGAATCCAGCCGGGTCCGCTAGCGAGATCAGATTGAATGAGGTGCGGACAGCAGCAAACTCCATGGGCTTGCAAATCCAGGTGTTTAACGCGAGTAACAGCCGCGAGATCGATATGGCGTTCGATGCAATGTCACGCGAGCGTGCGGACGCGTTTCTGTTTATCCCCGATCCCACCTTCAATGGTCGCCGCATCCAACTGGTCCACTTGGCAACGCGGCATGCGATCCCGGCGATGTACTGGCAGCGCGAGTTTACAGAAGCAGGCGGGCTGATCAGCTACGGTTCGAGAATCGGCGATGCCTTCCGTCAGGTCGGTTTTTACGCTGGCCGGATCATCAAGGATGACAAGGTTGCTGACCTTCCGGTTGTCCGATCGGACAAGTTCGAGCTCGTGATCAATCACCAGACCGCCCGCATACTTGGTATCTCCGTTTCGCCATCTTTGCTCGCCCGTGCCGACGAGGTGATCGAATGATGTCGCCTATTGGCACGAATTGGACCTCCGGCGATGCCCGCTCCCTCGTCGCGATCAGGGGAAAGCGGACCAGACGCAGACATCGTGGAATCGGCAAAATTGAGCAGGACAGAGTTGGTTGGCTCTGACCGGGAGGATCAGATTTCAACTTGTTCCGCTATGGCAAGAGTATCATCGGCCTCGATGCCAAGATAGCGCACCGTGCTCTCGATCTTGGTGTGGCCGAGCAGGAGCTGCACGGCTCGTAGATTGCCAGTGCGCCGATAGATCAAGGTCGCCTTGGTCCGCCGAAGCGAGTGGGTGCCGAACAGGTGCGGGTCCAAGCCAATGTTGGCAATCCACTCCGAGACGAGCCGGGCGTACTGTCTCGTTGTATACTTTGTCCCGGGCCACGGCGGGCGGCGAACATAAATTCGCCGGGCTTCACCGAGCTTGAAGGGCGTGAATGCGCTCGTGCCGAGCAAATAAGGGAACAATGAAGCGAATTCATTGGATACTTGTCGCGGTCGTGGTTGTGATCGTGCTCGCGGCCATTCGACTTCACGCGGCTGGTGGCTGAGACGCCATTATGGGAATGGACCTTTCGATGAAATATAGCCCGCTCTTCCTTGCATTTGGATTGCTCGCAATGCTTGCCAATCCTTCAATTGTCTCCGCCCAACCATCAGGTGCTAACGATACCACTGCTCCAGTGACAGGGATGAAGCCGGATCGCACGACCGCGCCGCTCGGCATCCGCGAAGCCATGAAAAAAGAAGCCGAGAAACGAAAACAGCGGGCAGAGTGTCGCGCTAGAGCGAAGTCAGAAAAGGTGCCGCTCGTGAAACGCCCGGCCTACGTCAAGAACTGCATGGCCCAGTCTTAGCTTTTCACGATCGTCCGGGATAGGTCGCAGTGATAGGCCGCCATTAGCCAGCGATTCGAGCCTGGACGGTTGCCAGGAAGTGGGATGTGGCCTTGAGCGAATTGGTGACTAGCAATTTATTGAAGAATTCGTACGCAAATCTTTGAGTTATCGAGAGAGCGAATTGGCGGTGACGCTCGCAGGCTTACTCCAAAGCAAGGCGCACCCTCGTGCGGCCGTCCTGTCTGGCCGTCGTCTGAAGGCTGAATCAATGCGCCCCTCGACGGAGCAGCAAGTCGCCGACGCGCGATCGGATGGAACAACAGCAGCTCAAAAGCTCTTTCAGATTGATTTAGCTCAAACAAAAGTTATCGGCTTTGGAGCACCCTAGGTGTTCCACAGGAGCCGCAACATGAGTGAGAAACAGGAAGCATCGAAAACGCGAACACAGTTTCTCCGAGACGCGTTCGAGGGCATGCGAGGTCGCAAACCAACCTCAGATACGGAACTGAAGGATTGGCTGGAAAGCGAGGAGGGCAAAATGGCGACCCTCTTTGATGACACCACCCTTTCACCTTGGGGCGAGAAGGGACGCTCGTAATCGTCGTCATGGCCAAAATGTTGGATCGACACTTCCGCGCTCTGATCATCATTCATCGATTATCGTTTGCAGCTTGCTCCTGAGCGTCTTTGCGCGGATGGGATAAGGAAGGCCGTCCATGTTTGAACTGGACACAGAGTCCAAGCGCCAAGCGGCCCCGCTGGCTGATGCCAGAGCCTGGCTGGCTCAAATGGAGCGGACGCTTAAAAGACTGGCAGAAAAAAAAGGAGCTGCAAAGAAGAAGCCGCGGACCGCGACGTCATTGATGGAGACAGATGCGATGAGCACCAAGAAAGAGCATTTCCGGATCACGGGAAAAGTGAAAGTTCAGTTTGACTTCGCCAACAGGAAGGCTGTGATTTCTTGCAAAACGAAGGAAGGACTGGCGCTCGATCTGGAAACAGACATTGACACGCTGGACAAGATCAATGCCGAGGTGCGCCGTCAGCTTGACAATTCGTGACGGAACGAATCTACGGGCTGCTGGACCCAGCAAAACTCGATGCCTTGTTCGCACGCGGACGCAGTTGCTGAATGTGTGTGAAAGGCGGTGGTCTTAAACTGATATTGGAGTGGCGATCGATGAACAACGGCAATGACGTTGTTGAACGAGTAGCACGGTCGCTATGCAAAGCCGACGGCAATGACCCCAATGCCCAAGTTCCTACTGGACGAATGATACTCACCGGCGATCACGGGGTGGAAACCTGCTTTGCATGGACCGATTACGAAAAGGAAGCGCAGCGATTCGTAGCTGCCCTGAAGGCGGCCCAGCCAGGGACCTCATGAGAGCCGCGCGATTTGTCACCGCGGTCTCAACCTCCAATTGCCAACATTCACCGCGGCGCCTCACCGTTTCTCGGGGTGGCTGACTCGTATCCCGCGCCAATTCTGATCGCGAAGATGAGGTTGACTAAGTCTCATGCTTGCGGATGTTGATTTGACTCACTGCATAAGGTTTCAGCTCGATTGTTGCGGCTTCCAGCCGTCGATACAGTTCGCGTCGGCGAGCGATAGGCCACCAATCGTAGAGAAAGATCTCTAAAGGACGCCAGTTGGCAACCCAACCCATAATAAGGAAGCTTTCCTCGGCCAGACGCTTGAAGGGAGTTTCAATCAAGTAGGCTCCGGCAAAATGCGCCGAGAAAAGACAAGCTGCCAGAATGGACGCGCCTATGCCCAATGATCGTCGGCCAATGCGAAAAAGCTCTTTAAGATCGCCATCTATTACCACCGCACGTTCCGAAAAATAGCGTCGAAATGCCTCGGCTAAATCCCGCGAAGCTTCGATTTGAGCAGGGCTATCAGGAAAGTGAACAGTCAGTATGAGAGGCTGTGTCCGGGGCAATTCTCGCGCCCAGCTGACAATGAATTCCTCCGCCTCTTTATCCAGGTCGCGTTCTCGGAAAGGAAATGGATCGAGCGTGTGGAAAAGCTGCGCAATGTCATCCACTCGCAGTTCGATATTGCCGGGAGGCAAAAGAGACATCGTCTTAGCCTTCGATGAGCGGCCCTACTTCTGTCATTTGCAAATCCAGTTTACGCCGACGTGCGTCGTTCTGCGTGCTCGTAGATATCTTCCTCTTGCGCGTTGTGAATGCGCACGAGAGCCTCGACGGATTCAATGACGCGCTGGGCGTCGCGAATGAGATAGCGGTCTGCGTCCGTGGGGGTCAGGCCTTCCGTGAGCCGAGCTAAGAGACGGCCGAGATGGATGATTTCGCGGTGCGCCCTGCCCATGGCTCCAAGGCCATGACCATCCGGCAGGTACTTGGCGAGGTCAGGATAAACCTTCGTCTCATCGTCGAGCTCGTGCGCAACAATTTGTCGGTCGATGAGTCGGTGGGCCTCTGCAATCAAGATGACGGCATCATTCCCCTTGGCGTCATCAAGCGCGTCAGCGATTTCGCGAAGCTTGTTTAGATCAGCTTCCATTCGCTCATGATCCTGCCGAAGCAGCGACGCAGTCGCAGCCGGCATAGCTGGTCGACCAAATCGGTGTCCTGGCGTCAGAGCTCGCAGGGCGTTGAGAATAACCGCCACATCGATCGCTTCCTGTGCGAGTGCTCCAGCCACAGGCGGCAGCCAGCCGACGGCAGCAAACCCCATCGCAACTCCCGACATCGTCAGCCCAGCCAGTATGCTTTGGACCGCAATTCGTCGGGCACGTTTGGCGATCGAGATTGCGTCGGAAACTCGGTCTAAGCGATCAACCAAAATCACGACATCTGCTGCCTCCGACGAGGCGCTGGCACCCCTGGCTCCCATTGCGATACCGACCCCAGCCGCGGCCAACGCAGGGGCGTCATTGATTCCATCGCCGACCATCACCGTTGGATGTTGGCGTTGCTCTGTGGCGACCGCATCAACTTTATCGGACGGAACACGATCGGCGAGCACAGCATCGAGGTCGAGCGCGGCACCTATTGTTTCGGCGGCATCGGCTCGATCGCCCGTCAACATGACGATCCGCGACACCCCAGCCGATCTTAAAGACTGGACAGCACGCGGGGTTTCGCGCCGAAGTTCATCGCCCAACAGAAGCGCGCCGATGACTTGACGGTCGACAGACACGAAGACGCTCAGCGCCGACCGCCAACCGGCTCGCCGAAGCGCGCGTATGGCCCACTCATCAGGTTTGCGCCCGCCGTAGACCAGTTGATGTGAGCCGACACAAACCTGATGCTTGCCAACTGTTCCTTCTAGACCGGAACCCATGGTTTCGCGCACCAGCGAAGGGACGATCAGTGGCAGCCCCTTGCTTTTTGCGCTTTCCACAATAGTTGCGGCCACCACGTGGTGCGATGCCTGTTCGAGGGAGCCAGCTATCCGAAGTACGTCCTCGGGGCTGACCCCGGGCGAAGTCTCGATGGCGACAAGCCGCGCTCCACCGACGGTCAACGTTCCGGTCTTGTCAAACATGACCGTATGCGTTCGGGCCAATGCCTCGAACGGGCTGCCGCCCTTAATAAGAATGCCGTGACGGGCCGCCTGGGCCACGCCGGCTATGAACGCCACTGGCGCCGCCAGGATCAGAGGGCAAGGGGTCGCTGCAACCAGGACGGCCAGCCCACGAATGGGATCGCCGGACAACAGCCACGCTGTTCCGGCCACAAGCAGTGCGACTGGAAACAACAGCAGCGCGTATCGATCAGCCAGTCGAATAAATGGCGCTTTAGCGGTTTGTGCCGCGCCGACCAATTTGACGATGCCGGCATATGTGCTTTCGCCAGCAGTGGCGGTCGCGCGCATTTCGAATGTGTCACCGGCGTTGACCGTGCCGCTCCTTGCCGTTTCACCTTGGTGGCGGGTGACCGGCATAGGTTCGCCAGTCAACACCGCCTCGTCGATCGACACGGTTTGGCTGGCGACCATCCCGTCAATGGGAATGACCTCGCCGCCTCGCACAAGAATGGTATCGCCGACGGCAATTAGTTCGATCGGCACATCTTCAATCGAAGTGCCCTTCCGGCGATGCGCAGTTCTAGGCGCCCGGTCGACCAACGACTTCAAGTCTCGTTCGGCGCGAGCAACTGCAAAATCTTCAAGGACGTTGCCGCCGGCATACATCACGGCGACGACGATCGCTGCCAAGTTCTCGCCAAGGGCAACGGCCGCGGACATTGAAACGAACGCAATCGCATCGACTCCTATTCTGCCGGCCAGTAAGTCTCGAACCATCGAAACCAAAAGCCCAACAACAACAGGGGCGGTTCCGGCTGCCCAAATCCAGCCAGACAAGTCGCCGCGACCAAAGATCCATACGATCAAGCCGAGGATGAGCGACGCGAGCGCGATAGCGATCAATAATCGTCGGAGGAGTCGTTCAGTCAGCATTCGTGCGATCCATGTGCGCAGCAATGAAGGCCGACGCCCCGAATCCCGTTGCCCCGCTGGTGGCCCGCCCGACAAGAATACAGCTTAGCGCAAAGAGCCTGGCAGCATTCGCACAAGAGTGCGGTCGCGAAACAACCAGTGGTGCGCTAGCGCGGCTGCGGCATGGACAAGAGCGAGAACCATTAGCCCGTTGGCCAAAACCTCGTGCACTTCTTTCACCGAACGCGCGAACGACCGACTTGCCATCCAGGGCGAAGGAATTTCTGAGAATCCGAATAAGGGCAAGGCATCGCCTCGTGCGAACTGCACGACGATTCCTGCAACTGATACCGCGACCAAAAGCGCATACAGCGCGTAATGCGCAAAACGGCCCACATTGTCCAGCCAAGCTCCGAAAACAGTCGTTTCGGCAGGCGGCGGCGGATCGGCCAGTCTCCACAATAGACGGACGACCAACACCACAAGGATAGCAAGCCCAGCCGAAATGTGGACAGCCAAGCCCGTCGCGCGGGCGGCGCCCTTCGGCAGCTCGTCACCTAGAATACCAAGTGTCCAAGCCAACACGACCAGCACAGCAGTCGCCCAGTGAAGGCACTGCGGGATGGCGCCATATCCCTCGACTGAATTCCGTAGCCGCATTGCAGATCTAGTGATGACTAGTACAGATCACGTACCTGTACGCACCCGATCGTCAGAGGTCTTTGATGTCGATCAAAGTACTCCGCCAATAATCCGGCCCTGGTTTGATTTTTGCCCCTTCCGTGGGCGGGGTTATCCGCTCAGCGGTCCTGGCGAACCTGTCCGAGGGCGCAGCCACGTGAATTTTGGTCGAGCCCCGCCGGCTTTACGCTTGTGACGATCGGCGCAGCTATTGGTCTTGGAAGCATTTGGAGATTTCCCGACGAAGTCGGCGCTCACGAGCGCAGCAAGTCAATGCTTCGCCCGCATGCACTGTTCGAGAAAATGCCCCTGCTGGTGATAAGACGTGCGCTTGCGGGACTTCTTTTTCATGTCCTCCCATTCGTTGGTGCACTCGGAAAATCGTTTTTGATCCTCCGCCCAGTGCTTTTTAGCCGCTTCGAGACGTGTCCGCGTCCAGCGCTTGACGCGTCCGGAGACAGTTCCATTTTCCGCTTGGGCATAGGCACTGGAGATCATCGCTATGCTGGGCGTGGGTTCTTGGACCGTGACGTTGATGCCTAAAGTGATGACCATCGAAAGCCCGACTATCGCACCTCGCCGGTATTGCATCGAGATTCTCCTTCGCCAGTTTTGACCAACCGAAACCAAGGTGAGTGACAACCACTTCCCGCGCCGCACCATCGCCGTTCGGGATGTGACCGTAATTGATCTGGGTCAACGCCGAACTTGGCACCATTGATAACCTGTTTCTTATTTGCATTTGGATCGAATGCCGTGAACGAGGCCGCTCAAGAGGTGCATTCCACGCAGCTCTCGATTGTTGACCTATGGCCTACCCAAGTGACGGTAGGTCTGCGAGAGGTCGACGTCAGGCGCATGCGCTGGCAGGAGAAAAACCTCGACCATCGTGCGCAGTACCTCAGCACCCACCGCGTTCCGGTCGTTATTGGGCCTGGAAATCGGTACTACATGATCGACCGTCATCATTTAACAATGGCTTTGGATGAGGAGGGTATTGCCGAAGTACCAGTTTCAATCATTGAGAATTTCGCTGAACTGGATTTCCAGGCATTTTGGACGGCGCTGGAACAGCGTAGCTGGACGCACCCGTTCGATGATGAAGGCCGCCGCTGTGCGTTCGAAAACATGCCGACCTCTATTACGCAACTCACTGATGACCCTTTTCGGTCACTAGCAGGTGCACTTAAGAGGATGGGTGGCTATGCCAAGAACAAAGCGCCTTTCAGCGAATTTCGTTGGGCAGACTTTTTGCGCAATCGTGTCGACCGCAGGCTGGTTGAACGTAATTTCGGTCGCGCATTGGCCATCGCAATGAATCTGGCTCAGAGCAACGAAGCCGCGGGATTACCGGGGTGGCAAAGTCACCCTGAGCACTAAGCTTAATTTGCGGCTTGTAGAGGCTTTGCCTCGAACGTAACGCAGCGCAGCGAAGTGTTGATGGGCGCAGGCAACAATCGAATCGAATTTTGAAACTAAATACGCACCATGAGAATCATGAGCAGGGACGGACCGGAGGTTGGGTCCGCTGGTTGCCAGGATTCCTCACGCTGCGCCACTACGAAGTGGCGTGGCTTCCGCACGACATATTCGCAGGTATTGTGCTGGCGGCGATGTTGGTCCCCGTTGGGATAGCTTACGCGGAGGCTTCCGGCTTACCGGGCATCTATGGTTTGTACGCGACGATTGTTCCCCTCTTGTCTTACGCGCTCTTTGGCCCAAGCCGCATCCTGGTGCTTGGACCGGATTCGGCTCTCGCGGCAGTCATCCTCGGCGTTGTTGTTCCGTTGTCCGGGGGCGACCCGCTTCGCGCTACGACGCTCGCTGCAGCGATGGCGATTGTTTCCGGCTTGGTCCTTATGCTGGCGGGTGCGGCGCGTTTGGGCTTCGTCACCGAACTTCTTTCGAAGCCAATCCGCTATGGATACATGAATGGTATTGCAGTCACCATTTTTATCAGTCAGCTGCCAAAGCTTTTTGGCTTCTCCATCGAGAGCGAGGGACCGTTGCGAAATTTGCTGGCAATCGGTGAAGGTATCCTGGACGGCCGGACAAATTGGAGCACCTTTGCGGTAGGGTTCGGCACACTGCTCTTTATCCTGCTTCTGCAAACACATAAGCGACTGCCGGCCATTCTGATTGCCGTTGTTGCTGCAACAGCCGTCGTCGGCGCGTTTGGGCTCGAGGCTCGTTACGGCGTGAAGGTTTTGGGACCACTCCCACAGGGGCTGCCGGATTTCGCCGTTCCGTTGCTAGGCCGAGGTGATGTCGTTCCAGTCGTGATCGGTGGTTGTGCCATCGCGCTGGTGTCTTTCGCGGACACCAGTGTGCTTTCACGTTCATACGCGGCACGGCTGGGCACTCGTGTCGATCCGAGCCAGGAGATGGTTGGGATAGGTGCTGCCAATCTTGCCACGGGCTTTTTTCAAGGTTTCCCGATCAGCAGCAGTAGTTCCCGCACCCCTGTAGCGGAAGCAGCCGGCGCACGCACCCAGCTCACCAATGTTGTCGGCGCGATTGCTATCGCCACTCTGCTTTTACTGGCGCCAAATCTACTCGAGCATTTGCCAAACTCTGCCTTGGCGGCCGTCGTCATGGTTGCCGCGATAGGTTTGATTGAGGTAGCGGATCTGAAACGAATTTATCGCATCCAGCGGTGGGAGTTCTGGCTGTCAATAGTCTGTTTTGTCAGCGTCGCCGTGCTCGGAGTGATCCCTGGCATAGGCTTGGCAATCGTTATCGCAATTGCAGAGTTTTTGTGGGATGGCTGGCGTCCCCATTCCGCTGTTCTTGGTCGACCCTTCGGCGTTCAAGGTTATCATGACATAACCCGATATCCTGACGCGCGCCTGGTCCCAGGCCTGGTTTTGTTCCGCTGGGATGCGCCCCTTTTCTTTGCTAATGCCGAATTTTTCAAAGAGCGGGCTCTCAGTGCCGTGGCAAGTTCGCCGACGCCTGTTCGCTGGCTTGTTGTCGCGGCTGAACCTGTAACTAGCGTGGACGTCACCGCTGCCGATATAATCTCTGAATTAGACAGGGCGTTGCACGCCGAGGGCATTGAGTTGTGCTTTGCCGAACTCAAAGACCCCGTAAAGGACAAATTGAAGAGATTCGGGCTGCTTGCCCAACTTGGTGAGAACTTCTTCTTTCCGACAATCGATGCGGCAGTTTCTTACTACCGGAAAATTCACAATGTGAGTCCGGTATGTGAATGACGTCCAACTCCCCGATCGTGAAGGCTGCTGGGCTCAAGCCGAACTGAAGCTCTTCACTGGGCGTGTCAATTCGAAAACGCTCCTCTGCAGATCGTCAATGCCATTGGATTAGAGAATCTCTTGCTAGGGAATCTGGATTGCGAACTTTCGCGGTACGAATTTGGGCTGACATTTCAATGTCTCGGTTGGATTTAAGCGCCTCTCCCTCACCACTTTTCTGAGTTGCAATTAAGAGAGGGTTAGACGCCAGTTCCTCTCCCTCCGCCAGTCATATCAGGAAGCTTGGGCCGCGCGCGGCGTTTCCACGAAATGCAGAAAATCATTTTGCTCTGTGAAAGAAGGTTCACCGCGTTCACTATCAAAAAGTCAGGCTCGCGAATGAGCCGTCGGGCTGTAGCCCCCCCACTCACTTTGACTAGGAAGGACCCGAAGGCGAGGAGCCGCCGATTGAGACCGGGGCCTGTGTGATGGGCATCCGCTGAGGCGCGACGGAGATAACTTCCAACTCGGAACCGTTGAGCGCCGCGATATCCCCAACGCGTCTTCCGAGCAGCGCTTTTGCAATTGGTGAAATGTGAGAAATCATACCTTGCGCAGCGTCCGCTTCGTCCTCTCCAACAATCCGAAATGACTGAGTTCTTCCGTCATCTCTTCGAAAGGTCACTTGTCTACCGAAGACCACAACGTCGGGCTCACCAGCAGGTTCGAACAACTGGGCGCTCGCGCGGCGCGATGAAAAATATCGAAAGTCTCTGGCAGCTCGTGCCATGGCGCTCCGATCGCTCTTCAAATCTACATTCGTTTGAGCGCAAGCTACGGCGTCCTTTGCGGCCGCGAGCGCGGCATCAAGCTTTGCCAAACCGCTTGCAGTTACAAGATTCGGATGCGGCGAAATGGGCCGCTCGGGAAGATAAGCGGCAGCAGCTTCGTTATCTTCTTCTTTCGTGAAGGCGACGCTCATGGTCCGGTTCAGACGGAGGTGTGAGGAAACACGGTACCGGCATGACAAATAGTTTGGGTCGTCCTCCCACACAAGGACACTTGGGGATCGACTGCTCACCCTTAGCGGGGTTTGTGCGTTGGCCAGGAGCGATGCCATATCGATGATTCGTAGCGTTTCGATACGAAATCGGCAGTTGCCAGGTTAAACTGGCCGAGCCCATCGCTATGCGCGGGTTCCCTCACAACTTCGTCAAGAAACCGGCCCGGTAGGCCCGCCTTATATTCCCGCCACTGCGAACACCACGCAGTTATTTCACCCGCATCACGGAGCCGTCGCACTGCGCGCAAGCAGGAGGGAGGAGTCATGCCTAAAGTCCAAACGACTGAAGAGAAGACGCCGCCATGTCCGTTGTGCACAGGCCTCACCAAGCTCAAAGAGTTGTGGGATGTGGAAGATGCCTTCCATCGCATCTTCAAGTGCGTCGAATGCTCGGTGGAGTATCCAGTCATCTTGCCCAAGCTTGGCTCATAAAAAACGATCCGGCCAAACAGTGGCCGGATCGTTTGCTAGAAAACCCCAAATCAGAGACCGTCCACCACGGCCGACTGTTGGGGGGAGGGGGAAGCAGGCCACAGCGGACGGTCTGTCTCTCCAATCATCGCGCGGCGCGAACGTTCCAGACGCCAGCAAGTCGAATGAAAAAAGCCGCCCTCACTCTGCCAGGGGTGCGAGTAAGGGCGGCACACGGAAGGGAAACGCCACCACATTCGCATTTGTTGAAAATGCCGTCGAGACGGCACTGACAAAAGCAAAGAGCCTGAGACGAGTTATCCCAGGCTCTTTGCTTTGTTTGCTCCCGGCTTTCTCTAATCGGTCCGAGCTTCCCCGGAGGCGCTAGCGAGTTTCGAGAGTGGGAAGAATGCGATCGGCGCCGCAATGTTCCATCCGGATCGTCGTGTGTCTTTTGCTAAACCGTGGGCCGCAGTTCGCATCAAAGCAAATGCCCTCGCCACCAGCATCACCAGCATCACCAGCACCATCACCGTAATGACGCCGGCCGCCAGTATTCCTAGCGGTCCGCTTGCCTTGAATTCGAACACAGGCCCCCGAAAGTGCAGATTATCGCGCGTGACTTCTCTCACCTATGTGGTGAGCGACCATCGGCTCGCCTGGGGCGCGGGGACGACGAATTCCGTCGAAGTGTCGATCGTTTGGCTCAAGCGACGCGGTCTTACCCGTAGCTATCCTGATAACCTTGAGTGGCCAGATCGGGAGCAGGCCAACGGCAAACGCCATTAGTGGCGTGGTGGGCGCTCTCCGGTTCTCGGAACGCAGCAGTAGCACTAGCGCTTTTTGCGCGCGGCCTTCTTCGACGGTTTCTTCGCCAGTCGTTTCTTGGCTCTCGGAGTTCCCCGCTTCGCCGCAGCTCTTTTCCTCGACGCCGGGAGGAGTGGCTTCATGACGGTCTCTTCAGCAAGCTTTTGTATCAGGGGCGTGGAGTCATCCAGCTGCTTGCCGCGCTCGCGGATCGCACCGGCCACGCGGCTGACCACTACACCGGTAGCAGCGACAGCT
>JADMIO010960093.1_pt1 | contig 26139 bp, 21 predicted proteins | sample 8958161 | NCBI WGS metagenome assembly JADMIO01 (sample SAMN16585339, study PRJNA669376) | soil metagenome | isolation source: Crop rotation soil | place: USA: Cullars Rotation, Alabama | collected 2011 | reverse complement strand
ATGATTTCTACGCGGCGGCGAAAGCGACGCTCGTCAACGGACCCGATCAAATCCCGGTGTTCGACGCGATCTTTGACCAGTTCTGGGCGAGGGTGACGAATTCCGTCCAGCCAGTTGAGTTCGCGATTCCTGACCCCCGGCTCGATCAGAACGCGCCCGACGAGCAGCCGACCGGACAGCAAGAGGAAGAATCGAGCGGCGAAACCGGCACCGTCGAAAAAGCGCAAGATAAAGCGGTCGTCGCGATCGAAGACAATGCCGATACGTCCGAAAACGCGGCCGATTCGGAGGAGCTTGAAGCGCCGCCGGAAGATGTGATGGTCTTCAGCGCCCGGGAAGTGCTGCGCAAGAAGGATTTCTCGCAGTTCACCGACGCGGAGATCGCCGAGGCCCGGCGGATCATCGAATCGATGACCTGGAAGCTCGGCACGCGCAAAACGCGACGGCTGGAGAAAGCGAACAACGGCGATTACATCGATTACCGGCGAACGCTGCGGGCGTCGATGAAGCATCATGGCGTGCCGTTGGAGCTCCGGCGCCGACGGCGAAAAGACCGGATGCGCCCGCTGATTCTGATTTGCGACATCTCGGGGTCAATGGACCGCTATTCGCGGTTGTTGCTCCGGTTCGTCCATGCGCTGGAACATGGTCTCGATACCGTCGAGGTTTTCGTCTTCAGCACCCGGCTGACGCGGATCACGCGGGAATTGCGGAAGCGCGACGTCGACAGTGCCATCGAAGAGGTCGTGAAATCGGTCGATGACTGGTCGGGTGGCACGCGCATCGGCGAGGCGATCAAGACCTTCAACTTCAAGTGGAGCCGGCGGGTACTTCGCTCGGGCGCGACCGTGATCATGATCTCTGATGGATGGGATCGGGGCGATCCTGTTCTGCTCTCCCGCGAGATGGGGCGTTTGCAGCGATCGTGCCGGCGATTGATCTGGTTGAACCCGTTGCTTGGTGCGCCCGGCTACCAACCATTGACGCAGGGCATCCGCGCGGCGCTTCCCTATGTTGACGCATTCCTCCCAATCCATAATCTTGAGAGTCTGGAGGCGCTGGCGCATATGCTCGGCGATATGGACGATCAGCCGCCCGTGCGGCGGCAGGCATCCGCCGCCGGCACCTCGAAGTCGTATCAGGCTCGCCCGTTCATCAATGAACGGGGTGAGTTGCTCGTAAATGTGCCGCCGATGATCGACGGCAAAAGCGTGAAAGCCACGCGAAGGCGGTAAAGGATGAAGGATCTCCTTCCTCAAATTGAACTTTGGCGCGCTCAGGGTGACCGCGTCGCGATTGCCACGGTCGTGAATGTCGAAGGGTCAGCTCCGCGCCCGGTGGGCGCGTCGTTGATCGTTTCGAGCGGCGGCGATCTGGCCGGATCGGTCAGCGGCGGCTGTGTTGAAACGGCGGTCTTCGAAGAAGCGCAGGAAGTGCTGCGCTCAGGCGAGCCGAAGCTGGTCCACTACGGCATCACCGATGAGATGGCCTGGGATGTCGGGCTGGCCTGCGGCGGCGCCATCGACGTCTTTATTGAGCCCGTCGATGATGTTTCCGGCGACGGGAAATGAGCGTCATCGAGCGAACGCGCGTGTACGAAGCGCTGAAAGATGCGCTCGACGCCGGGCTGGCTGCCGCCCAGGTGACGGTAGTTAAGGGCCCCGGCATCGGACGCAAGCTTGTGGTGCTGCCGGACTCCGTGCTTGGGTCGGTCGGTTCAGCAGCGCTCGATGTGCGAGCTGTTGAGCGTGCGCGGGAACTGCTGGTCGCCGAAAAATCGGAAACACGGCCTCAAACCGATCCTGAATCGGGCGTGGAGGTGGATCTGTTTTATGAGGTCTTTCCGGCTCCGCCGACGCTGCTGATCTTCGGGGCGGTGCATGTCGCGCAGGCGCTGACGAAGCTGGCGAAGGTTCTTGGATTCAGGGTGATCGTTACCGACGCGCGAGCCAAGCTGGCGACTGAAGAGCGCTTTCCTGACGCGGACCAGATTTTGCAGGCCTGGCCGGACGATGCACTCTTGCAATTGACCCTGCCGCAGAGCACGTATGTGGCGATTCTGACGCACGATCCGAAATTCGATGAGCCGGCACTGGTCGGGACGCTGGAGACGAGCGCCAAATATATCGGGGCCGTCGGCAGCCGGAAAACGAATGCTGACCGGCGCGAGCGATTGATCGCCGCCGGGGTGAGCGAGGAGTCGATTGCGCGCGTTCGCGGTCCGATCGGACTCGACATCGGTGCGGAAACGCCGGAAGAAATGGCGATTTCGATTCTGGCGGAGATTATCGCCATGCGGCATGGCCGCGAGGGTGGGCCGTTGACTCGCGCGAAGGGAAATATTCGCGGCGAGCGGACAGGATGACCCCCACTCGGCGCTGATTCGCAGGCAGCGGACCGCAGGCAGCAGGCCGAACGACATGTTTCAATCCCTCTCCCAATGCTGGGAGAGGGCTTTTTCGTATCTGAGGCGGACTGATGATTTCGATTGTGATTCTGGCGGCGGGGACATCGACCCGATTGGGACGGCCAAAGCAGTTGCTCGAACTTGGCGGCGAGCCATTGCTCCGGCACACGCTGCGAAATGCGCTCGCATCGCGGGCTGACGAAGTCGTGCTCGTGCTTGGGAGCCAGGCGGAGGAGATTGCCGACATAGTAGGTGACCTTGGATCGCGAACGGCGATCAATCCCGATTATGCCGCCGGGCAAAGCACATCACTTCGCGTCGGTATTGAAGCTGTTTCAGTTGAAGCTGACGCGGTCATCGTGATGCTCGGCGATCAGCCGATGGTGACATCGGCGATGCTCGATCAGATCATCGAGCGGTTCGAGGTGACCGGCGCGCCGATCGTCCAGCCGGTTTATGGGGAGACGCCGGGGAATCCGGTGTTGCTGGCGCGGTCTCTCTTTCCTGAACTTCTGGAGATTGAGGGGGATCAAGGCGCGCGTGGGGTGATCAAGTCGCACGCCAACCAGATCGATCGGGTGCGGGTCTCTGATGGATTGCCTCCGGGGGATGTTGATACGGAAGAGGATTATCAGACGTTGCTTGATGTGTGGGACGCGCGGTCGGGAGGTCCCGGCACTGAAGTGCCAGGCTAAGAAAAACAAAATCCCGTTGGGACTACGAATTCTGGTGACAGAAATGCCCGATATATCCGCCTATTTCTGTAGGGGAGGGGCTTGTGCCCAATGCTGGCGCATTAACTGCTATCGCCATGCAGGAGGGCGAGGAAGAGGGCGTGACCGAGCTGCCGCACCCAGGCGATGTCGGACAGGTTCGGGGGGCGTTCACGGGCGAGCAGCACCAGCAGCACGGCGACGATGGCTGCCAGCAGCACCGTCAACTCGACGGCTTCCCGGCGGTAGCCGAGGGGAGGGAGCACCCCGAGCTGGTGTTTGAGCCAGCGGAAGAAGAGCTCGATCTGCCAGCGTTGATGGTAGAGCGCAACCACCTCGCCAGGGCTCAGATCGGTGCGGTCGGTCACCAGTTGGTGGACGATCCCGGTCGGCGTGCGGCTGGTGATCCGCCGCACCTCGTCGAGCACCGCCCCGCTCCGGTTGTTGGGGGAGCCGAGGGTGATCGTCTCATCGGCCAGGATCGTTTCCCCGGTCGGCGCGAGCGGCCAGGGACCGGTTTGCGCCGCCGTGACGACGACCCGGGCTTGCCGGTGGAGGGGGCAGAGCCAGGAGACCCCGGCCGCCCGCAACTCGGCGAAGCCCGGATGGGCATAGTAGCCGCGGTCGATGACGACGGTCCAGCCGCGCCAGTCGGACCAGTCCCGGTCCCGAAATGCCCGGACATCGTGGGTATCCGCCAACGTGAAGTGGAGCTGGTCGGGGATGCCCGCCGCCAGATTGAACCCGGTATGCACCCGCACGCCCGGGGCATGACGGCCATACTGGCTCCAGGACGCGAGCTGGGCGGAGAGGGTGAGAAAGGTGCTGTCAACCAGCTGGACCCGGCCCCACGCCGAGCGGCGGGCGGCGGCCGGCACCTGCTGCTGCAACTGACTCAGCAGGGTCTCGGCGCACGCCAGCGGGCGGCTGGCCGAGGAACGGGTGAGCTGGCTCCGGCTGATGCCGGTGAGCGGCAACCCCAGCTGGGACCAGACGCCGGGATCGGCGCTGGCCATGGCGTGGGTCTGGCGCAGACTCGGCGAGGCGGAGAGTGCGTGCCAGACGAGCAGCCAGAGATGGGCGCTGGCGGGAAAGTGCTTGCGGTAGGCGTCGGCCCCCGGCACGCTGGCGGCCGTGCGGATGGGGGCGGCGAGCAACCGGCGGGTGCGACGGTCGAGCGGGGCGGCGGGTATCATGGGAGCGGCTCCTGGCGGGATTGAGTGGCGTCAATACCCCCAGTCTACGCCCGGAGCCCCTTCCGCAAACTTAATGCGCCAGCATTGGGGCTTGTGCCCTCCCGGGATTCCGGGAACCATGTTGCCGTTATCACCACGGGAGGGCACAAGCCCCTCCCCTACGATGTTGGTGGTGATCGGGACGGGGATGAGGTCGACCTGACTCAGCCGCCCGTGTCTGGTGTGGCGTCGGGGGATGTAGTCGGGTCGGTGACGTTGGTGCCGTCGTCGGTTGCGTCGGGGGCAAGGCTGAGCGCCGTGCCCGAAGATGTTTGACCGGCGGCTGGGTGATCGGACGAGGAGACAAGGGTGCCGTCGAGATCGGAGCCGTTCGCGAGTTCGGCGATGCCGAGACCGGCGACGATACCGCTGCCGTCTTGCGGCCCCATGTCAGGGTAGGTGGGCAGCTCGCCGGCCGGGACGACGTCGATACCGCATTCAAGAAGGGTGTTGCCTGCGTAGTCCTGCAGGAAGATGTAGGCCGTGTACGACTCGGACGACTCCACCGGCTCCCAGAAAATCCAGACGGTTTTCTCGCGGCGAATCACGCCGGTGAGGACGTCGGATCCATCAATCTCGGATGCAAAACCAGGGTTGGGGCCGGCATCAGGGAATGTGCCGTCCGACGCGTCCATGATGAGCTGCCCACTGCCTTTGATGGCGATGCCGCCCATGCTGCCCATTTCGATCTGGGTGGGGCAGGCGATGGTGTCGGCGACGACCGGAATTTGATCGTCAGGAATCGGCTCAACTCTGGTTGAGGCAGTGGCGATCACCTCGCCGGTGGCGGGATCGGTGAGGGTGAACTTGACGGTTCGTCCTTTGTCGGTCCAGGGGGCGGTCCAGTTGAAGCTGCTCGGCTCCGCACCCTCAACGCTCGTCTTGCTCGTCAGCTCGAACTTGCCCGATGAAGCCTTGAGATCGGCCGCGCTCACGCCGTCCACGGTGACCGCGATGACATCGTCGGACATGGCGGATTCGGCGACGGAAATCGTTGGGCTGCCAGTAGTATCGCTTGATGTCGAATCAACGGGCGCATCCGATGAAGTGTCCGTTGACGAATCTGTGGTTCCTGTCACGTCCTCGGTCGGCGCATTCACCGGATTTCCGCTTGTATCGGTTTCGCCGCTTGAGGTATCGCCACCGGTGTCAGTTTCCCCGGTCCCTGTATCGGGCGGAGGGGTTTCGACCGGGGCTTCCGGCTCAGGAAGATCGACGTACGACATGCTGTTGGCGATGCCGCTTGTCGAATCGCCAATGTTGTTACTGTCGACCATGTAGACGACGCCGCCGATCGCGAAATAGATGCGATCGTAGATTGGCGTCTGGTCGTGATACGCCGGGGTGCCGAGCACGCTGTCATTCTGGGTCAGCTCGACATTGCGATCGTATTCCGAGTAGGCCGGGATTGAGCCGCCCACCGTGCCGGTGACGAGCAGATAGGTGGCGGGTGTGCCGGGAATCAGCCAGTAGAGCTGATAGTAGCCATCTGATGCGCTGATGCTGGGAAGCGAGCCGAACGGCCCCGGAATATAGGAAGGCGCCAGCACCGGCATATTGGCGCCGGCGAGCTGGCTCTGGACATCAGGCGTTATCCAATCGGGCGTTTGAGGGCTCGATTGCAATGCGGTTTGCGCCGGCTCGGGCGCGGCCGAAACAGAGAGTGGAACGATAAACAGCATGGCCACAAGGACGAGTGCCATGATTCGCATGATTGATCGCTCCAGCAAAGGGAAATTCAAGCTCCTGAAGCCTCCCTGGAGCGCATCTTCGGCGCTCCCGTCCAGGTGAGGGCAAGGTTCCGGCCGGAACTGCCTGACGCATGGCCCCGAAGTGGGGACACCGGAACGCCGCTGATTCAGGGTACCACCGTTAGAGGACCTACGGCGACTGTGCGCCCTGTCTAAATGGGCCGAAACAGGACCCGGTAGTTGGTTGCGCGTAGGAATTGAAGGTTCGTATAGTGACCGCACTCGCATGCGCCGGTGGGCAAAGGTGGCTGAGACATCCCTGGCGATTCTGAATCGCATGTCGTTTGTTGGGGAGCGCGAGCTCCGCATATTGCCCAAGGAGTTGAATCAGGATGGATGACCCTCGGGTCGCGCAATTGGCTGGATTGGTGAACCAGGGGAAGATGTCGCGTCGTGATGTGCTTCATGTCGGACTTAAACTTGGTATTGCGACGCCGATTCTTATGGGATTGCTGCAGCGAGCACCTGAGATGCTCGCCGCTCCGGTCTCCGGCGCGGTCAGTGCGTCCGCCCGTTTTCAAGATGGCGGAGGTGGAACCTTTACCGCGCTGATCAGCAGCAGCGCAGACGATGCCGATCCGCATTCGACCTACTCGACCATCGGCTCGATGATCTGCCTTCCTTGCTATGAGATGTTGATCCGCTACAAAGGCGACTCCGTTGACGACTATGAGCCAATGCTGGCCGAGTCCTGGCAGGCGAGCGACGATCTCACGTCCGTAACCTTCACCCTCTTCGAAAACGTGCAATTCCAGGATGGAACCGTCTGCGATGCGGCGGCAGTGAAAGCGTCGCTGACCAGACTGGTGAAGATGGAAATGGGACCATACCTGGTGCTTGCCCGGTTCGTTCCAGATCCCGACAGCCAGATCGCCGTCGTTGACGCCAAAACCATCACCTTCACGTTCGCACAGCCGGAGCCGCTCTTCCTGCCGGCGATGGCGTCATCCTACGGGCCGCTCATCGTCAGCCCATCTGCCGTCGAAGCCAACAAAACTGACGATGATCCCTGGGCACATGAGTGGTTCATGTTCAATGCGGTCGGCACTGGCCCGTACAAAATGACCCAGAACGATCTGAACGAGGGCGCGAAGTACGAGAAGTTCGAGGAGTTTCACGGCGGTTGGGATGGCAATCATTTCGACAGCGTCTTCTACCGTGTCGTTCCCGAAAGCTCGACGCGCCGCCAACTCGTCGAATCAGGTGAGGCCGATGCGACCACCTACAACCTCACGCCTGATGATGTCGCCGCGCTCCGGCAGGACCCTGCCGTCGTAGTTGAGGAATACCCGACAACTCGCATTAACTGGGTGATTCTGAACGCCGTCAAGCTGAACACGCAAGCGCGGCAGGGATTCTCCTATGCGTTTCCCTACGACGAAGTGATGAACGGCGCGTATACCGGACTCCTGACGCGTTCGGGACCGATTGCTGACTCGGTGATCGGCCACGATCCGAACGTCTTCATCTATCAAACCGACCTCGACAAGGCCAAAGAGTTGGTGCTCGCGGCGGGATTCGCCGAAGGAGACAGCTTCGATTACTTCGTTGATTCTTCGGATGAGGTTGAGAATACCGTCGCTCAGCTCTTCCAGGCCAATGTGCAGGCGATGGGCTTCAATCTTGAAATCAACTCGGTCGATGCGGCGACAGTCGAATCGATCGTGTTCGGTGATTCCCCCGGTGAAGAGCGGCCGTACTTCATTGGTGGGTGGGAGTGGTGGCCTGATTACAACGACTCCTGGAACATGCTTTCGCCGAACTTCCTGATTGAGGCAGCCGGCGGCGGTGGCGACAACGGCGGCTTCTACAAGAATGACCGGTTCGAAGAGTTGATGGGTCAGGCGAAAACGGTCGCCGACACCGATCATCTGGTCGAAATCATGAAGGAATGCCAGTCGATTCTGACCGAGCAGGATCCGCCGGTGATCTACCTTGGTCAGACTCGGATGTATACGGTGCTCAATCCGAAGATTCAGGGATTCCTCTCGAATCCGCTCTATCTCGAAACGTACTTCCCGTACACGCTTTCGCGCGCGCAATAGCAGCGTGATGAAGAAGGTCGAACATGGTAGGGCGTTTGCTCTACCATGTTCTCATTATTTCTCTCAGGGTCGATCGCTCAAGGGTGGCAGCTTGGATCTCTTGCGCGGGTTCATGGGGAGCGGGCGATGATCGTCAGGCTCATCATTCGCCGGATGTTCTTTCTGGTGTTCGTGCTGCTCGGGCTTTCGATCGTCACGTTCGCGTTGTCGCATCTCGTGCCTTCCGATCCCGCCCGGATGATCGCCGGGCCGCGCGCGTCGAAAAGCCAGGTCGAAAAGATCCGCGAACAGTACGGGCTCAACGATCCGGTGGCCGTCCAGTATGTCGACTATGTGAAGGGCGTCGTTCAGCTCGATTTCGGCACCTCATTTACGTCGCGAAAACCGGTGCGGGACGATATGAGCCGGTATCTGCCGGCGACGCTTGAGCTGGGTCTCTACGCCTTCTTGCTGTCGACGCTGCTCGGGGTGCCGCTTGGCGTGATCTCGGCCGTCAAGCGTGACTCCTGGATCGACCACATTTCCCGATTCGTTTCGATCACCGGACTGGCGCTGCCGGTCTTCTGGCTGGCGATCATGGTCCAGTTTTTCTTTTTCGCGAAGTTGAACAAGTTTCCCGACGGTCAGCGGCTTTCCGCCGATGTTGAACCGCCACGGCGCATCACCGGGCTCTATACCGTCGATTCCTTACTGACCGGGCAATGGCACACCTTTTTCGACGCCTGGTGGCATCTGATTCTGCCAGTGGCAGTGCTGACGTATGGTTCGTTGGCCGTCGTGACGCGGATGGTGCGCGGCGGCATGCTCGAAGTCCTGAACCAGGATTACATCCGCACTGCCCGGGCCAAAGGGCTCAAGAGCAATACGGTGATCTACCGCCATGCTCTGAAGAACGCGCTGCTTCCGACGGTCACCCAGCTTGGATTGCAGGTAGGGTTGCTGCTCTCCGGCGCGTTTCTTGTGGAGATGGTCTTTTCCTGGCCAGGCATCGGGCGATATGCGGTCGATGCAATTCAGCGCACCGATTACAACGCGATCATGGCGACAACGCTAGTCATCGCGGTGATCTTCGTCCTGATGAACCTCGTCGTGGATATCCTGTACCTCTTCCTTGACCCAAGGATCGATTACGTATGACCGAGCAGGCATCCGCCCAGGAACCGATCGCTCCGCAGAATGGCGCCACCCTGGCAGGCGGGAGCGCGGCCCCGGTTCGGATGGGGGCAACCGGCAGCCAGACACGGCGCAACCTTCACCGCTTTCTCGTCAAGAACCGGCTCAATTTCGCTGGATTGGTGATCGTTGTCCTCTTTTTCGTTCTTGCGATTTTCGGCAGCGTGCTGGCGCCGCATAGCGCATATCAGCAGGACATCCAGCATTCGAAATTGCTGCCCCCCAGCACCGAGCACTGGATGGGAACGGACGAGCTTGGCCGCGACGTGATGAGCCGGATCATGGTGGGGGCGCGCTACTCGCTGCAAGTCGCAGCGGTGGTGCTTACCTTCTCGGTGATCTTCGGCACGCTTGTCGGCGCGGTTGCTGGATTCTTCGGTGGACTGGTCGATGAAATCCTGATGCGGTTCACCGATATGTTTCTGGCATTCCCGGCGCTGGTGCTGGCGATCGCCATCGCGGCGACGCTGGGGCGCAATCTCACGAACACGATGATCGCGCTGGCGACGGTCTTCTGGCCCTGGTATGCCCGGTTGGTGCGCGGCCAGGTGCTGGCGGTGCGGGAGCGCGACTATGTGGATGCCGGCCGCAGCATCGGCATGACGAACGGCCGGTTGATGTTCAAGCACATCCTGCCGAACTGCATCAGCGTCGTGATTATCCAGATGACCCTCGATGTCGGCTATGCCGTGCTGGCGACCAGCTCACTTTCGTTCATCGGTCTGGGAGCGCAACCGCCGACGCCGGAGTGGGGCACGATGATGGCCGCCGCGCGCAACTATTTCCGGGACGCCTGGTGGTACACGACCTTCCCCGGCATCGCGCTGACGTTGACGGTGCTGGCGTTCAATCTGCTCGGCGATGGGCTGCAGGATGCGCTCGATCCACGGTCAAGCAGGCGATGATTACGAAGCCGTAAGCCGTAAGCCGTAAGCCGCTAGCGGGTTGCGTTTGTGGCGAGGTCGGGGATTATGGCTTCGTCGCACGATTCGTCGGGGAGCCATTGGCGGCCGAATTCGCGCATGCAATTGATGACTGGCAAGAGCGCGTGCCCTTTGTCGGTCAGGATGTATTCGACGCGTGGGGGTACTTCGGCAAAGCAGTGACGCTCGATCACTTCAGCTTCTTCGAGCCGCTTGAGGCGCTCGCTCAAGGTTTTCGGGCTGATGCCGTGCAATGAGCGCTCGAGCTCGCTGAATCGTCGCTGACCGCCCGCGAGATCCCTAAGGATCAGCGGCGTCCATTTGTTTCCAATGATTTGCGCGGTCCGGGCGACCGGACAGCCATATGATTCCGTCGTTTCCATCGTTCCAACTGCTTGCATACGTTTGTCTCGATCGAGACGAATCGCCTCGGACTCCCAATACTACACAAAGGATAGCAGCCTGAATGAGTGAACACAATTCGCCGGACGGGGCTGCTTAATCGCTATAATCAATCGAGGTGGCCCGGAATACCGGGGGAGGGCGCAATTGCGCCGGGGACGTGCATGACGACGCGACTGCTCGAGCAGGAATGGTTTGATCTTTTGCCGGTGCTGCCCGGCATCACCATCATTGCCGAGCCGCTGCACATGGAACGCGTTCAATCTTTTTTGATTGAGGGGAATGACCGGGCGATTCTGCTCGACACCGGAATGGGCGTCGGCGATATCCGCGCGATCGCGGATGATCTGACGAGCCTGCCCGTCAGCGTGGTCAATAGCCACGCGCACTGGGACCATATCGGCGGAAACTGGCGATTCGACGATATTGCGATTCATCCCGCGGAAGCTGAGATGTTGCCAAAGGGAGGCTCAAACGCGCGATTGGCGCGGTGGTTCACGCCCGACCATCTCCTCGGACCGCTCCCTCGTGACTTCGATCTCGAATCCTATTCGATTGCGCCGTCAACCGCGACGCAGCTGCTTCTTGATGGTGACTACATCGATCTGGGCGGCCGCGAGCTTTCCGTCTTGCACACGCCCGGACAATCAACCGGCGGCATCGTTCTTCTGGACGAGCAGGCAGGCGTGCTCTTCAGCACGGACGTTGCCTATCCAGGCCCGTTGTACGCCTACGAGCGGGATGAATGGTCGAACTACCGGGCGACCATGCGACGGCTCGCCGCACTGGCTTCATCGATCGATATCGTGCTTCCATCGCATAACGGCCCGACGATGGAACCGTCGCTGCTGCCGTTGATGGATCAGGCGTTCGCCGATATCGACGCGGGCCGAATTCCGGACACGAATGGAGCCGAAACCGTTACTCATCGCTTTGGCGGCTTTTCCGTCGTCGTTCCAGCATCGCTCAATGAGGAGCGGGGGGAAGCATGATTCGTCTTCTTGCCTACATCGTTGCAGGTATGGCTTCAGTGTTGATTCTCGGCACCATTTTCGGGGATCGGATGGTCCAGATCGCCGTGCTGGTTTTCGGAGCAGCGCTGGGCTTGCTTGAATACTTCATCAAGCCGGTGATCACGCTGGTGTCGCTGCCGATCACTTGCCTGACCTTCGGGCTTTTCGCGCTGGTGATCAATGCCGGCTTTTTCGGATTGGCTGCCTGGGTCGTGCCTGGTGTCGGTGTGACCTGGCTTGGCGCGCTGGTTGGCGGCGCAATTGCGAGCGTGCTCGGGGGCATCATCTATTCCGTGTTCGACGAGGAAACGCGGCGAGAGCCGCTTCAATAGGATGAAGCGGCCGGTCGTCAATTGGGAGAGGGTAGCGGCTCAATGACTGCAAATCGTATTCCTGAAGGCGTGCTCGCTCCGGTGGCGACGACGTTTGGAACTGATGGCGAGCTCGATCTCGAAGGCTATCGCGCGAACATGGAGTTCTACGCGAACTCCCGGCTCGATGGCGTTGTCATCATGGGATCGAACGGCGAGTACACGCTGCTCGACGCCGACGAGAAAGTGCGCCTGATCGCTGCTGGAACAGAAGCGATCGCCGGCCGAAAAGTTGTCATGGCCGGAACTGGGGTCGAGTCGACGCGCGGCACCATCGCCCTGACAAAGCAGGCAGCCGAACTTGGCGTTGATTTCGCTCTGGTCAACACCCCGCACTATTACAAACCGCGTTACGACAACGCCGCCAATCTCTACCACTACCAGAAAGTCGCGGAAGCGTCGCCGATTCCGGTGATCGTCTACGTCATGGCGGCCTATACCGGCGTCGATCTTTCGGCAGCATTGGTGGCCGAGTTGAGCAAGCACCCGAACATCGTCGGGGTGAAGGATTCGGGCGGGAACGCGCCGAAGGTCGCCGAGATGATTTCGAGCTCAGCGCCCGGATTTGGCGTGCTGGCCGGGTCGGCCAGTTTCCTCTATCCGGCCTTTTGCCTTGGCGCGACCGGCGGCATTCTGGCATTGGGGAATATCGCGCCGGATCTCTGCGCCGATATCCGCGATGCCTTTGTGACGGGGGAGCATGCGAAGGCGCGGGAATTGCAGTTCCGGGCGCTGGCGCCGAATGCGGCCGTCACCAGCCGGTTTGGGATTCCAGGATTGAAAGTCGCGCTCGATCATGTCGGCTTGCGGGGCGGCGATCCGCGCCCGCCGATGATGCCGCTGAGCGATAAAGATGCCGCTGAGGTGCGACGTGTGCTCGATGCCGCGCAAATCGGACCAGTCGAGTGAGTTGCTCCCGGTCACAGCGCAGCGCGATTTCGCGCTGCCGCTGACGATCGGGGTGATCAGCGACACGCATGTGCAACCAAAGGGAGGCCGTCGCTTGCCGCCCGACGTGCTCGATCTCTTCGACCGATTCAAGGTCGATCTGATCATTCATGCTGGCGATCTCTGCTGCGAGGATGTGCTGGAGCTGCTCGCTCAGGTCGCGCCGGTGATCGCCGTACCGGGTAATGCCGACAATGGCTTTCTCAAGCAAACGCTTCCGGATGAAGTCGAGATCCGGGCAGGGCAGTACAGGATCGGCGTCGTCCACGGTCATCAGGCTGGCTCGGCCCGGCAGACCGCTCACACGATTCTCGTTGGCTCATTCGATCTCGGAATATACGGGCACAGTCACGAGCCGAGCATCGAACAGGTTGGCGAAACAATCCTCTTCAATCCCGGCTCGGCAACCGATCGACGCTGGCACGAGCATCTCGGCGTTGGCATCATCACCATCACCGAGTCGGGGATTTCGCCGGAACTCATTTTGTTCAAGGACGCGTCGCACCTGATCAATATATTGCCGTGATGTGAGCTCAGTTCAAACTGCTGAGACTGCTTGGTTGGAGTGAGGCGGCGATTGCTTCGGTTTTGACGCCGATTGCGGTGAAGATCGTTCCTGCGATCGGATCGGGTGTGACAACCGAAAGCTGGACGCTATGTTCTTCAGCGACGACTGAAACTGATCGCGCTAATTCCACATCCTCCCAGCTGATCGCGCCCGGCTCAAGGATCAGCACCACGGTTTCATTCGGCATGTCGGGAAAGAGCGCGATCGTTTCCCGCAGGTCGTCGACGGCGCGGATCTGGCGAACGTGGCGACGATCGGCCGCCATGATCTTGGCGTAGAAGTAGGTGACAAGAATCTTGATGACGGCCGCGATTGGCACGGCCAGAATGAGCCCTAACATGCCTCCGAGGGCGGTGCCTGTCACGATGACGAAGATCACTAATAGGGGATGAAGCTTGACCAGCCGCCCGATCACGTTGGGAATCACGAACGCATCTTCTAGCTGGCGCAGGGCGAAATAGACCGCGGCGATGACGATGGCCAGCGTGAGATGAGTCCAACCGAACGGGGTGCCGTCTTGAAAAAGCGACATCGAAATGGCGATGCCGCCTGCCAGCCAGGGACCGATCAGGGGGATCAACTCCAGGAAGCCGCTGGCGATGGCGATGACGAGCGCATATTTCACTTCAAGAATACTGAGAGCGATGAAGGTCGCCGTCGACATGATCGCAACCAACAACAATTGCCCCCGGATGTAACGGGAGAGGGTGACATTAATGTCGATCAGCAGCTGATCGACCTCCCGGTGATATTTCGGATTGAGCAACGAGCGAGCCGAGCGGACGAAACGGTCGCCGTAGACGAGAAAGTAGAACGACGCCACGAAGTAGACGAAGACCTCGACGGCAAATGAAAAGGTGCCAAACAGTAGCGGCAGGAGCCGGTCGCTGTAACGAGCCGTCAGGCTATCGGAAATCTCGTTGATGCGGTTGTCGAGAAAATCGGGGTCGATGCCAAGCTGGCGCATCCGGTCGCTTTGATGCTGGACGAGCCAGAGGTCGACCCGGTCGACCGAGCGCGGGAGATCGTCCTGCAACCCTTTGGCCTGGTCGATGGCGCTTGGGGCAACGGTAATGATGATCAGCGCTACCACCAATCCCAGCATCAGAAAGAGCCAGATCGCGACAATCTGCTTGGGAACGCGGGTTTTGCGGTTGATCAACCCGACAACGGGATGGAGCACAAATGCGGTGATGATCGCCCAGGCAAACGGATGCAGCGCGTGGGCAGCGGTGAGTAGGATAAAAAACCCGGCGATCCCGCCGAACCAGAGAATCGTTGCGCGTGCGCGAGGCGAAAACGAAACGTCCATAACCCACCGCGCTCCGGCGACATTGCCGGCGATCGGACTTTCCGGCAGAAACATCGCCGGATTCCAGAAATGGTTTGGCGAGTTTAGCACGGCGGTCCTGAAATCCCGGGCATTCCATGTGGCTCATCACCCTATACTTGGCGGCGAGTCGCGCCACGAGGTTCCGGCGCACGGTTCCATGAAAGGGTCAAAGCCGAATGCGCAGCCGTTTTCGCCTTCCTGGTCCCACGCCGCTGCCCCCCAGCGTGCTTGAAGCGATGCAGCGACCGATGATTCCGCATCGCGGCGCGGACTTCAAAGCGCTCTACCGATCGATTCTCGATCGGACCAAACTGGTCCATCGGACAAACGGCGATATCTTCATCTGGCCCGCGAGCGGCTCAGCCGGATGGGAAATTGCTGTCGTCAACCTCTTCTCGCCAGGCGATACCGTGCTCGTCGTGGTCACCGGCGCATTCGGTGAGCGATTTCATTCGGTCGCCACGATGCTCGGACTCGATGCGAGGCGGCTCGATGTGCCCTGGGGTGAAGGCGTGTCTCCGGAGCAACTGCGGCAAGCCCTCGAACAGACGCCTGGTGTCCGCGGAGTTTTCCTCACGCACAATGAGACGTCGACGGGCGTCGCGAATCCGATCGCGGAGCTGGCTGCTGTGGCGCACGAGCATGATGCGCTGGTGGTCGTCGATGCTGTGTCATCCGCCGCGGGATTGCCGCTGGAGATGGATCTCTGGGGGCTCGACTATGTGATGTCGGGTTCGCAAAAAGCGTGGATGTGTCCCCCAGGCATTGTTATCGCGGCCGTCGGGCAGCGCTGCTGGGATGCATACGATCGGTCAACATACCGGCGTTTCTTCTGGGATTTTGCTGCCTCACGAGAAGCGGCCGCAGAGGATTCGACCCCCACGACTCCGCCGGAGTCGACGCTGTATGCCTTCGATGCCGCACTCGACCTCATCCTTGAGGAAGGGGTCGATGAGGTTTGGGCCAGACATGCATCGCTCGGCGCTCAATTGCGAACCGGATTGCTCGCGCTCGGACTTGATATTCTCGCGGATCCGCGATTCGCTTCGAACACCGTCACAGCGGTCACCATGCCGGACGGCTTAAGCTCCAAAATCGTCATCGAACGACTCAAGCGGGACTACGACATTGATGTTGCAGCCGGGCAAGGAAAGCTCACTAACAGCGTGATCCGGATCGGTCACATGGGATGGTGCGATGCCGGCGATATCGAGCTCGTCCTTGACGCGCTGGCAGAAGTGATGCCCGCGCTGAGCCGGGTCTGAGGTTCAAATCCTGCGAGAATGCGCGGTATTCGGTTGCGAAATGCGATATTGCGTTATCTTGGCGAGAGGCGTACAATTTTCATCTGGTCCTCGCTGCGGTTCATCGTGCCTTGAACGCGGACTGAGGACAGGCGGCTATTCGGTTTTAAGGATGGTGTATGGACGCGGACGTTCGCGAGTTGGAGAGCGCGTCTCCTGAAGAGGAATTTGACGCGGTTTCGCTCATGGAGCAGTATCTCAGCGATCCCAGTCATGGGTATAAGACGCTGAAGTACGGTGATGTCATCGATGGGGTGATCATGCGGTTGGACCGGGACGAAATCCTGGTCGATATTGGGTCGAAGTCGGAAGGCATCGTCCCGTCGCGTGAGTTCTCCAGTCTCCCGGCGGAGGAGAAGGACGCCCTTTCGATCGGCGATAACGTCCTCGTCTTCGTCGTTCAACCGGAGAATCAAGAAGGTCACGCCGTCGTCAGTATCGATCGCGCTCGCCAGGAAAAGAGCTGGCGCAAGCTGCAAGAGATCTACGAGGCCAACGAGGTTATCGAAGCCGAAGTCACCAATTACAACAAGGGTGGCTTGCTGGTGAACCTCGATGGGGTGCGCGGATTCGTTCCAGCTTCCCAGGTCACGGAGATTCGCGGCGGCGACGATGCTGCCAAGCAGGCCGAAATGGCCCGCTTGATCGGCTCAAGCCTTCCCCTCAAAGTTATCGAGATCAACCGCCACCGCAATCGTTTGATCCTTTCGGAGCGCCAGGCTGTTCAAGAGCGGCGTGATGAGATGAAGGAACGATTGATCGGGGAACTCAAAGAGGGCGAGGTCCGGACAGGACGCGTTTCCTCGATCTGCGACTTCGGCGCGTTCGTCGACATCGGCGGCGCAGACGGACTCGTTCACCTTTCCGAGCTTTCCTGGAGTCGCGTGCGGCATCCAAGCGAAGTGCTCAAGGTTGGGCAAGAGGTCGAGGTCTACGTTCTCGGCATCAACGCCCAGGAAAAGAAGATTGCCCTTTCGATCAAGCGGACCCAGGCCGAGCCCTGGAGCCGCGTCGCCGCCAAGTACGAGGTTGGCCAGCTGGTCCGTGGCACCGTGACCCAGCTTGCGAACTTCGGAGCCTTCGCGCGGATCGAGGATGGCATTGAAGGATTGATTCACGTTTCCGAGATCGCCGACGATCGGGTCACGCATCCGAAGCAGGCAGTCAAGGAAGGCCAGGATCTTCTCCTCCGGATCATTCGCATCGATCCCCAGCGTCGCCGCATGGGCCTGAGCCTGCGCCGCGCGCTCGACACGCCGGACGAAGAGCTGATTGGCGTCTTCGGCGAAGGGATCGTGGAAGAGAAAGAGCGGATCATCCAGGAACTCCGCGATGCGCTCGCGGTCGAGGGGATCGAGCTCAATCTCAGCGGCGCCCCGGCGCTCGATGAGAATGGCGAGGCGATCGTCGAAGCTCCTGCAGATGGTTCGGGCGAGGCTTCTGAGGAGCAGGCCGCCAAGGCCGCGCCGATTGAAGCGACGCCGCGCACGTTCCGCGAAGAGCAACCGCGCGTTGAGAAGAAGGAGCGCGTCCGCAAGGATCGGCCGGCGACCGGTGTTCCGGCCGAAATCCGCGACGAGCCGATGTCGGCGATGGAATTGGCGTTCGCCATGGCCGGAGCCCAGGCTGACCTCGAAAAAGAGGCCGCTGATGCGGAAAAAGGTGAAGAAGAAGAGTAGCCTTCGCATCGAATCAACGACGTAAGAGACCAGCGGTGGGCATCTTTGCCCGCCGCTGGCGCATTTAAGAGAAACTGATAGCGTGAAGTCATCATTGGATTCAAGCGGTTTGCGGAACCGTTAATTCGTCGCCACTTCCTGGGGTTGCAACCCCGGGCTAACCTCGCGAAGCCTTTCCCGGGCTGAGCACGAGCGACGTTGTCGTTGTCCTAAAGGGACGTTTTTGCGCTGGCACAGTACTTCGGCTCCGAGTTCAGGCTTCCCAAAGGAGCGGCGTGGATGGCGGATAGATTCGACCGGTTCACCGAACGGGCTCGCAGAACCCTGACATTGGCCCAGGAAGAGGCCCAGCGCTTCAACCACAACTACATCGGAACCGAGCACCTCTTGTTGGGCTTAGTCCGGGAAGGGGATGGCGTCGCCGCCCGGGTTCTCAGCAATATGGGCGTCCAGCTGCCGAAAGTGCGCTCCGCGGTGGAGTTCATCATTGGCCGCGGGGATCAGGCGCCGACCGGTGATATTGGCCTCACGCCGCGCGCGAAGAAGGTCATTGAGCTCGCGGTAGACGAGGCGCGACGGCTCAACCACCACTACATCGGCACGGAGCATCTCCTGCTCGGGCTTGTCCGGGAAGGAGAAGGCATCGCCGCTGGGGTGTTGGAGAGTCTGGGTGTGAACCTTGAAAAGGTGCGCGCAAACGTGCTGCGGATCGTCAGCGCCGACAGCATGAGCATCGATGGGGACGCCGAGTCTGAACAAATGGCTCCGGAAATCGCCCCCACGCCGGCTCCGACTGAACGATCCGCGTCCTTTAACCACCACGCAAAAAAGTCGCTCAAGCTCGCCGAGGAAGAGGCAAAGCGCTTCAATCATCCCTCGATCGGAACCGAACATTTCCTATTGGGACTGATCCGGGAGTGGGACGGAATTGCCGCAAGGGTGCTCTGGGACCGTGGTGTGCGCCTGGTCGATGCGCGTCGTGCGGTCGAGCTCAGAAGTCCACGCAGGGAAGAGGCTGCTCCGGATGAGCTTTACCTTACCCGACGGGCGAACATGGTTCTTGAGCTTGCGGTCAATCAGGGGAGACGGCTCAATGGCCGCGCGATCGGCGCCGAGCACTTGCTTCTCGGGCTCATTCGCGACGAGAACGGCTCGGCGAATCTTGTCATTGCTGACCTGGGCATTGACCGTGTGGAATTGCGCTCGGAACTGATCCGGATCATTGCTAAAGCAAGCGACGTTGAGGACGCATCAGTAACTCCAGCCCAATACTGGCAAGGCCTGGATGGATTCGATCGATTGACCGCACGTGCTCGAAAGATTCTCGCGCACTCTGAATCCGAGGCACGTCGCTTCCACCTCGATTTCATCGGCACTGAGCACCTCCTCTTGGGAATCGTCAAAGCCGAGGATTGCATCGCCGCTCAAATACTCGTCAATTTGGGAGTTCGGCCGCTAGAGGTGCGTTCTTCCGTCGAATACATTATTCGCAGGGAGGAGCCGGCGTTCTTGGGAGAACCTGGTCCGACGCCAGGAGCGAGAACGGCGCTCGCGCTCGCCGCGAATGAGGCGGACCAGCTTGGCCAGGGCAGCATCGGGACAGAGCATCTGCTCCTCGGACTCATCTGTGAGGGAGAGGGGATAGCATCTGCTGTGCTGAAAAGCATCAGGATTACGCTTGAATCAGCGAGAGCAGAGGTGCAGAAAATCGTCGAGTGAGTGCGCCATGGCATGCAGCTTGGGTAGGTCGATCCACGCTTTGCGACGACAATCTCATGCGCGGAGAGAGTAGCATTGGCATCGATTCAACGACGTAAGTGAGCGGCGGGGAGCATCTTTGCTTGTGGCTGGTGCGTTTTATGTATGTGCTAAGTAGCGGCAAACCGGGTATTAATAGGAAACTCGGTGGCCTTTGTGACGTAACGCCAAATGGCATAGCACGACAAGCGGGCCCCGAGCGTTGATAATAGTGATGCCGCGAGAGCGTCAACGGGACCAGGCTTACCAGGATGTCTGGGAATCGAGGAGGTGACGATGTCCCTCGAAGTTTTCGCATTCATCTTGTAAAGAGATGAAAGTGGGACGGCTACGCGGCCAATGTCCCCGGGCGTTTGGGAGAGCCAAGGATGGCGGACAACAAATTCGACAAGTTTACGGAACGGGCACGCAAAGTCCTGACGCTCGCCCAAGAAGAGGCCCAGCGCTTCAACCACAACTACATCGGAACCGAGCACCTCTTGTTGGGCTTAGTCCGGGAAGGGGATGGCGTCGCCGCCCGGGTTCTCAGCAATATGGGCGTCCAGCTGCCGAAAGTGCGCTCCGCGGTGGAGTTCATCATTGGCCGCGGGGATCAGGCGCCGACCGGTGATATTGGCCTCACGCCGCGCGCGAAGAAGGTCATTGAGCTCGCGGTAGACGAGGCGCGACGGCTCAACCACCACTACATCGGCACGGAGCATCTCCTGCTCGGGCTTGTCCGGGAAGGAGAAGGCATCGCCGCTGGGGTGTTGGAGAGTCTGGGTGTGAACCTTGAAAAGGTGCGCGCGCAGGTGATGCAAGTGGTTAATCAAAGCAGCAGCTCATACAACCAACCGAAGCAATCGACCAAGACGCCCTATATGGACGCGCTTGGATTTGACCTGACCGAAGCAGCTCGCAACAATAAGTTGGGTCCATTGATCGGCCGGTCGACTGAGATCGACCGGGTGATGCAGATTCTTTCCCGGCGCACGAAAAACAACCCGGCGTTGATCGGGGAGCCGGGCGTCGGCAAGACGGCCATTGTGGAAGGGCTCGCCCAGCGCATCGTCAATGGCGATGTGCCCGAGCAGCTTCAGGCCAAACGGCTCGTTGCGCTCGATATCGGCGCGCTCGTGGCCGGCACGAAATACCGTGGCGAGTTTGAAGAGCGGTTGAAGAAGATCGTCGGCGAGGTCAAGGAAACCGGCGCGATTCTCTTCATCGATGAGCTTCACACCCTGGTCGGGGCTGGTGCGGCAGAGGGCGCCGTAGACGCGGCGAATATCCTCAAGCCGGCCCTTTCCCGTGGCGAATTGCAGACGATCGGCGCCACGACCCTCGATGAGTATCGCAAGTACATCGAGCGCGACGCCGCCCTGGAGCGCCGGTTCCAACCGGTCCAGGTCGACGAGCCGAGCATCGAAGAGACGATCCAGATCCTGACCGGGGTGCGCACGCTCTATGAGGAGCACCACAAGCTCAAGATCTCGGACGAGGCGCTGAAGGCAGCGGCGCATATGGCCGCCCGCTACGTCACCGACCGGTTTATGCCCGACAAGGCAATTGACCTGATCGATGAAGCGGCGTCCCGCGTGCGAATGGTGCGTTCAGCCGCACCGCCGAGCTTGAAAGACGCCAAGGCCGGGCTCGAATCGCTGAACCGCGATCTCGAAGCCGCCGTCGGCGCGCAAGATTTCGAACTTGCCGCTGAGCTGCGGGATCGCGAGCGCAAGCTCCGCGACAAAATCGACGCTCAGCAGCAGGAAATGAAAGACAACCGGGCTGAAGAAGAGGTCTACGTGACCGAGGAAGACATCGCCGAAGTGGTGGCGATGTGGACCGGCATTCCGGTGATGCGGATCGCGGGCGAAGAGTCCGAGCGGTTGCTCAAAATGGAGGCTTCCCTCCACGAGCGGATCATCGGCCAGGAAGAGGCGATCACGATGCTTTCCAAAGCCGTACGTCGCGCCCGCGCCGGTTTGAAAGATCCTCGCCGTCCGATCGGTTCGTTCATCTTCCTCGGCCCGACTGGCGTCGGGAAGACCTTGCTGGCCAAGGCGCTGGCCGAGTTCATGTTCGGGTCGGAAGACCACCTGATCAAGATCGACATGTCGGAGTTCATGGAGCGGCACTCGGTCGCCCGGCTCGTCGGAGCGCCTCCAGGCTATGTCGGTTATGAAGAGGGCGGTCAGCTGACGGAGGCCGTGCGGCGCAAGTCGTACTCGGTGATCCTGCTCGATGAAATCGAGAAGGCGCACCCGGAAGCGTTCAACATGCTCCTCCAGATCATGGAGGATGGCAATCTGGCGGACGCCAAGGGACGCAAGGTCGATTTCCGCAACACGATCATCATCATGACCTCGAACGTCGGCGCCGAGCAGATCACGCGCGATACCTCCTTTGGCTTCAGCTATCGCGGAGACAAGGACAAGCTGGCGCAGCGTGAATATGATCAGATGCGCGAAAAGGTGATGGGGCAGTTGAAGCAGACCTTCAGGCCTGAGTTCCTGAACCGGATCGACGCGACGATCGTCTTCCACTCGCTGACGCAGGAGCAGATTCGCGAAATCGTCGATCTCGAGACGGAGCGCGTCCGCTTCCAGCTCGCCGAGCATGAGATCACGCTCGTCATCAATGACGAGGCGAAAGATTTCCTGGGCGAGCGCGGCTACGATCATGCCTATGGCGCGCGGCCACTGCGCCGCTTGATCCAGAGCCTGATCGAAGATCCGCTGGCGGAGGGATTGCTCAACGGGCGATTCCAGCCGAACTCCGTGATCACGGTCAACGTTCAAGGTGACGACCTGATTCTGGAAACGGTCGAGGAACTTGCGACCGTCTAGTCCGAACGACGTTTGTGAGAGTTGACGAGTTAAATCGGTCATCCGACAGCGCCAGCTCTTGAAAATGCATGAGCGTTGACAACTTCGTTCGGGAATGAGTTTCCGAGAAGTCGTTGTCAACGCTCATCATCATCGTGCGAGGGCGGCCTTTGGTCGCTCTCGTGCTATGTGGTGAAGATTGATGGCCAAGCGCAAAACGAGCTACATCTGCCAGCAATGCGGGTACATCAGTCCCGCGTTTCTCGGGCGGTGCCCGGAATGCGGCGAATGGAACACGATGGTTGAGACCATCGAGGAAACAGGGCCGCGCTCGACCGGCGCACGCAAGCCGATTGGCGCGGTCCGCGCGGCATCACTGGCGAGTGTTGGCTCTGCCGATCTCGATCGCATTCCGGTGCCGATCGAAGAGATGAACCGTGTGCTCGGCGGCGGATTGGTGCGCGGCTCGCTGGTGCTGCTCGGCGGCGACCCCGGCATCGGGAAATCGACGCTGGTGCTGCAGATCGCCGGGGCGCTGGCGACAGGAATGCGCAGTGTGCTCTATATCTCGGGCGAGGAATCGGCCCAGCAGATCAAGCTGCGCGCGGATCGTCTTGGGGTCAAAGGAGAACACTTACTGGTGCTGTCGGAGACCAATCTCCAACTCGCGCTCGACGCCGCCGAAGCGGCGAGTCCCGGATTGCTGATCATCGACTCGATTCAGACGGTCTATATCGACGACATGACATCAGCGGCCGGCAGCGTCTCGCAAGTGCGTGAATGCACCTCGCGATTGATGCAGTGGGCGAAACCGCGAAACATACCCGTCTTGATCGTTGGCCACGTCACCAAAGAGGGAGCGATCGCCGGACCGCGCGTACTCGAGCATATGGTCGACGCGGTGCTCTATCTCGAAGGAGAGCGGCATCATCATTACCGCATTCTGCGTGGGGTGAAAAACCGATTCGGGTCGACCGATGAGGTCGGCGTTTTTGAAATGGCTGATGTCGGGTTGCAAGAAGTGCGCAATCCTTCCGAGGCGTTTCTCGAAGAGCGAAACGGCAACGCGGCAGGGACGACGGTCGCGGTGACGATGGAAGGCACGCGTCCGATTCTGGTTGAAGTGCAGGCGCTTTCGACGACGACCGCGTTTGGTCTGCCGAGGCGCAGCGGAAACGGATTGGACTCCAACCGGCTGCAATTGCTGGTGGCCGTTCTGCAAAAGCGCGTTGGACTTCCGTTGCAAGGACAGGACATTTACGCAAATGTCGTAGGTGGACTGCGCATTGCTGAACCTGCGGCGGACCTGCCGGTGGCGCTGGCGATCGCATCGAGTTTTCGCGATCGGCCGGTCGATCAGCAGACTGTGGCGATCGGCGAGATCGGGTTATCAGGAGAGATTCGCTCGGTCAATCATCTTGAGCGGCGCTTGATCGAGGCCAGGCGACTCGGATTCAAGCGCGCCATCGTCCCGGCTGCGCTCGGGCGGCGAAGCGCCTCGTTCGGCGAGGGGATCGAGCTGATTCGCGTTTCGAATCTTGGCGAGGCGCTGGAAACGGCGATGCAGGATCGTAAGTAGAGAGTAGAGAGTAGAGAGTAGAGAGCGACGAGACTTTGTTGAAGTTAAGCGGACGGGCGGAGGCACATGCTTCCGCCCGTTCGGTTCTAAATGCGCTTTGCCGTTTTGAGGAGAAGATCGGCGAGAGCGGAGGCAGCGTTGTCACGGCTGATCGTGCGGGCGCATTCGCACATCCGCTGGAGATGCGCGGGACGATCGAGGAGCTGGGTGATTTCCTGGAGCAGCCGCTCGGCGGTGGCGGACGCTTCCGGGATGACGACCGCGCCACCGGCTGTGGCCAGTACGGCGCCGTTGCGTTCTTGCTCGGATCCGCCTGCGTGGGGCAGGGGAATGAGGATGGCGGGCCGGCCGACGTAAGCAAGCTCGGCAACCGTGCCCGCGCCCGCGCGAGCGACGATCAGGCTGGACATTGCGTAGATGTCGGCGACTTCAGGGCCAACGAACTCCACCGGCACGTACCGCTCGCGCAGCTCTTGCGGGAGTTTCGCCTGTTCGGCAAGCGCCCGATCATAGTCCGGATTCGCTGATTGGGGTCCGGTTTGATGAACGATCTGAGCCCGGGCGACCAGTTGCGGCAGCGCCGCGAAAATCCGGTCGTTGATCGGAGTCGCTCCGCGCGCGCCGCCGGTGATGAAGATGACAGGCAGATCGTCGCGAAAGCCGTAGCGTTCCCGGCCTTTTTCAGCGTCGCCAGTGCGGAGAATCGACCGCACCGGATTGCCGGTGACGACCACGTTCGCATGCGATTCGCCGATCGCGTTGGCGGTGGCGTCATAAGAAACGGCGAAACAGGTCGAGAAGCGCGTGTTGATCTTGTTGGCCAAGCCGATGGTGGCGGTTTGCTCGTGCGTGACGATCGGCGCGAAGCGCTTCGCAGCAACGACGGTCGGCACGCTGACGAATCCACCGGTGCTGAAGACGATATCGGGCCGGAACGACCGCAGCGCCCGGAACGATTGCGCAAATCCGATGGGGAGCCGCGCCGCGTCGGTGATGGTATGCAAATCAATGTAGCGGCGCAACTTCCCGGTCTGGACTGCGATAAAGGGAATGCCCGCCCGGTCGGCTTCTCCCTTTTCGATACCCGAGTAGCTGCCGATCCAGAGGAATTCGACGGGAATCTCGCGCTGCCGCAATTCTTCATGAACGGCGATGGCCGGCAGCACATGCCCGCCTGTGCCTCCGCCCGCAATGACCATCCGCAATCTTCGATTTCCGTTCACGATCCCGTCCCCTTCGTATCAACCACGCGAGTGTAGCAGTTGAGAAGGGAGAGGTGAGAAGTGAGAAGGGAGTACGAATACAAAGCCGGGCCCGAAAATACCGGAAGCTGAAGCACCCGGCTCACAGGCGGAAGTACGCTGAAGCGCACTGAAGACGGGGCGCCACGCTATGCCGTTCTGTCGCCTGGCTCAGTGCCCGAAGAGTACTTTCGCCTGTCAGCCCGGTGCTTCAGCTCCGGGCATCGCAGGCACCACAATTGAAGTCATCCGCACTCTCTATACCGCTCTCCCTGCTAAACTCGCGCATGTGATGGACCATGATTCCGTCGCCCAGCGCGCGACTTCACATTTCCAGCCAAATCCGTTGCTTCGACAGGCGATTGCGATCGCGGCGGTCGTTGTTCTGCTCGATCAGATCGTGAAGCAGATCATCGAGCAGACGATCGGGCCGGGGAGCGATCGGTTTGATTACTGGTTGGCTGGAGATTGGCTCGGCTTTGAATATGTCCGCAATTCCGGTGTGGCGTTTGGGCTGCAATTTGGCAGCAGCTCGCTGACGATCTCCGTCGCCGTCGGGGTCTTCGCGCTAATCGGATGGTCGTTCTGGAAGATGGCGGGGCACGGCCGGGTGGCGGTGATCGGCATCGGGCTACTCGCGGGCGGCGGCATTGGCAATATCATTGACCGGATTCGCTACGATTCCGTGATCGATTTCGTGGCGATCGGACCATGGCCCCGTTTCAACATCGCCGATAGCGCCATCACGGTCGGCGTGCTTCTTCTTGCCTGGAGTGTGCTGTTCGCTCCCGTTGAAGCATCAATCGCACCAGCAGAGGAGCAATCACCCCATGGCGCAACCAGAAGTGAGCAATGACTTGACTGAAGCTGAGATGCCGGAAGGGCTTCTTAT
>JADMIO010838954.1_pt1 | contig 26140 bp, 15 predicted proteins | sample 8958161 | NCBI WGS metagenome assembly JADMIO01 (sample SAMN16585339, study PRJNA669376) | soil metagenome | isolation source: Crop rotation soil | place: USA: Cullars Rotation, Alabama | collected 2011 | reverse complement strand
GGCAATTTAGGATGGACTTCGCGGCAATTTAGGATGGACTTCGCGGCAATTTAGGATGGACTTCGCGGCAATTTAGGATGGACTTCGCGGCAATTTAGGATGGACTTCGCGGCAATTTAGGATGGACTTCGCGGCAATTTAGGATGGACTTCGCGGCAATTTAGGTTTAACTGAACGAGCAGGTCAGATTATATGATGCAGAAATTCCTAGGCTTATTTATCGGTTTACTGGTGCTTGTCGACGCCTTCTTCATCGCCTATGCCGTTGGCATCAACGTGCGAAAAACGAACATCGTCGATCCATCGCTACCAATTAAAGCAAAGGTAATTCCGCCAGCGCCAAAGCCCCTAAAGTCTGACGAACCCGGCCCAGTCACCGACAGCTCAAGCACCACCGACAGCTCAAGCACCACCGACAGTTCAAACACCACCGACAGTTCAAACACCACCGACAGTTCAAACACCACCAACAATTAGTAATCGAACGTAGACGCCACCACAGATGATGCGTCTGAGGAACCTCGGCAGAGGGTCGTTCAAGTAGACGATGTTTAATCGTAGGGGCGCCTTGTAGGCGCCCGGCTTGTTTTCGCGCCGTTTCGAACATATGAAGATCGCTGCCGCTGACTGGCGCCGGCTTCCAGCCGGCTTCTCTCCGCATAAGTTGCAGAGTTCACCCGACAGAGGTTGTATTCGCGCCGTTTCGAACATGTGAAGATCGCTGCCGCTGACTGGGAGCGCCGGCTTCCAGCCGGCTTCTCTCCGCATAAGTTGCAGAGTTCACCCGACAACAGGAAGCGGTAATCGATCCGGCTCTACAAAAGTTTCACGCGCCAATTCTGATGCGAGCAATTCCGGACTGTAATGAACGTGAAGTATCGGCGATTCCTTGCTCAGCAAGTCGTGATGCCGGTCTAGAAACTCCTGCCACGTTTCGATCCTGTCACCGGATTGTCGCCGGTGATGAATCACTTGTGCAAACGCAACAGTAACTGTTTCATGATATCCAATATTATTTCTCGACGCGTTGAACGTTTTTATTCCTTTCCGAATTCGTTGCAAGGCCTCATCGAAGTTTGAACTTCGCTCCAACTGCAACCACGCCATTCTCACGTGTGCCGCGTGCGTCCAGCATTCTCCACTTAACGAGCATTGCTCAAATGCTTGAAGGAATTGTTCGTCCTCTTTTGCAAGCGTGTTGGTTCGCTCTTCCGTTGACATTCAAACCTCCTGATTCCTATTGACGCACACACACCAACAAATGATACAACGGTGCAGAGAACGGTTCATCATTATGATGTTGAACCAGATAATGGTCTAGCGCTCGTGCCGCTTCTGGAGCGCAATTCAAAGTGATGTACTGACCCAACCAAATTGCAATACTTGTATGAGGTTTGATAGTTCCAACAAATCCCAGGCCGCTCAGTTCATTCAAAACTGCCTCACTGTCAGGCAACTCCCACTCGACATGTTCTCGTATCAATGGGTTGTTAGTAAGACCAAGCACCAATTTTTGAGCATCTTTCGAATCGCGACAGGGATAGTTCAAAATAATGTGCGATTTCGCGACACGCGCAAGTTCCGAAATAGCCCGCCGTCTGTCATCAGGCTGTACATGCTCCAATACATCTACGGCAACCACACAACCATAAGACTCGTCTTCCACCGGCAAGTCAACGATCGAACCACCTGTGGTGGCAGGATCGATCAGATCGATCGACACCTCCGGCAAGAAAAAAGCCAGTGCACCATCATAGCCACCTACGTCGAGGACAGTTGTGCATCCCGTTTCCACTATCGCCGCGGCTGATGCTTTCAATCGAACATAACGGTCCCACGACAAATGGTCGATTCCCTTGGCGTCAGACACGCTAACAGCCGACACGCCAAAACTCTTTGGAATGAGTTTGACACCCGCGATCTGTTCAATTGGAATATCTGCGTTCATCCCTTTAGTTTATCCGAACGTGGAATATAGGTGTTATGAAGGGCCCGTCAAAAAAATTGTGGAAATGGTTGCTCAAGTCCATTGTCGCGTCCTGCGCCATTCTTGTTGCGATTGGGTTGTGGCTAGCTCTTTCCTTTGTGACATATTCTTCTATCCAGTTTGTGGATAAGAACGAAAAAACCGCGTACATGTCGGGCGGGGATGCTCTGAACGATGTTCGAGTTACAAAAAATCCTAAGTCAGAAACCTGGCAGATAACAGCAATACTGAAGCCATCTGAGAGAGAGCAGGTAAATTCGCTACCGTATGTAAATGATCCGCAACAAGTCGATTTTTATCTATCTTGCAAGAAGCGCGGCTCAACACCTTTCGATGTAAGTACTACTACATCCGACAAAAATGGAATTAAACTCAACTTAGCAGATGGTTTGACCTGGCCGAAGGCCCAATTTCTTGCGACTAGAATCAACGTTGGCCGTTATACTCATCCCATCAATCGGGCAATCTTCTGCGCTTTCTATAACATCTCAAACAATTTTGCAGACGAAAAAACGACTAACGCTAAAGCCTATGACCGCATTCAAAAGATAGTCTCAGCAGCGGACCTTGAGTATGGTGAGATGCAACTCCGAACGATGCTGAAAGGACGTCCCAAGATGCTCGAGTGCGTCAAACCGGGAGATCCTGTCTGGAACTGGACTGTAAGGCAATTCGCTGGCGAAGGCACGGGGGCTAGAATCTCCTTTGATAGTGAGATTCCAGAACTTCTTGGTAAAAGCATGCCGCAAACAAAAACGCAGATTGGCTCAATCTCAATTCAATCGCACACCAAATATGGTGCCCCAATTGATGGCGAGAGGCTCTGGTCAACGGCTGTGTTCGAGCTACTAAATGTGCGAAACGGCGACGAAACTTTGCGGCTGTTTAAACTGGTGCGTCTTGGTAAGATAACGCGCTCGCAGTGGATTCATGATATCGCGAAATTTGAATATGAGACAGGTTCGGAGCAAATGTCATTTTATCGAAAAGTTTGGGTACCCAACGCCTTTCGCAATCATTGTTCAGCAAATCAATGCTTTTGGGGCGACAATCGGAAGTTTGATGTTTGGTATAAGAGCATGGCTGGGTCAAATTACATCAAGGCTTACGAGAAGTACTATGACAGCTACATATTGCCTGACATTCCAAAAGGATCTATGGCGGATTTAGAAATGAAACGTAAGCCATCCCGAAGCCAATAAGCGAGAGTAAAACAGAACAATCAGCGACGATCACACTCGGACTTGCTCGGATAGTCTTTTCTTTTCGAGGCTCGGGCGTTACCATTTGGACATACGATGAACTCCACATGCAAATAGCGGCTCATCAGTGATAGTAGATACTCAAGCGAATAATTATCGAGCGGAAGAATTTCTCCGTGACGGCCGTGCGGTTACCATCCGTGCGTTGCATAGCGAAGATAAGGCGCTTTGGCAGGATGTTTGGGAGCACTTGAGTCCGACGTCTGTATACTACAGATTTTTTTCGCCGAAAAAATCGATGTCCGAACAAGAAGTTGCATATTTCACTCAACTTGATTTTGTTTCGCACGTCGCCTTGTTAGCAATCGTGCACGACCCAATTGTCGGAGATAATCCTGCAGCGGTGGGCCGGTATTTGTTGACAGGGAAAGACGGAGAAGAGAGATCCGCGGAAATTGCGTTCGCTGTTGAAGATGAATTTCACGGACTTGGTATTGGAACTCTTCTTTTGAAACATCTTGCAGTCATTGCAAAGCAGGCAGACATCCCAGTCTTCATTGCTTATGTACTTGCAGAAAACAAAAAGATGGTTGAAGTTTTCGAAAATTGCGGTCTGCCATTCAGCAAAGTACTGAAAGATTTCACTATGTATGAAGTTCGGCTGCGTCTGGATCAGCCGGAAGAATAGTATCGTGTCAAATCCGACACTTCTGACTATCGCTCTGGTATTTTTGCGTCTTGGTAGCACCGCCTTTGGTGGCCCTGCTGCCCACATTGCGTTGATGGAAGAAGAGTTAGTTAGAAGACGAAAGTGGCTTACCCACGAGCAATTCATGGACTTGCTCGGCGCGGCCAATTTGATACCCGGTCCGAACTCAACCGAGATGGCCATCCATATCGGATACAAAATGGGCGGACATCTCGGGCTTGCGATCGCCGGCATCAGTTTCATACTACCAGCGTTCTTGTTTGTACTACTGCTGGCCGCTCTATATGAGCGTTACGGGAATGTCATTTTCGCAACATGGGCGTTGAATGGAGCTAAGCCAGTAATAATTGCGATAATTCTTCAAGCGATCTTGAACCTTTTCACTGCTTCAATAAAAAGTTCCAAAATGCGTCTTACAGCGCTTGCTGTCCTGATCCTCTATCTGACTGGTATAAACGAAATCACTCTTCTATTCGGCAGCGGTTTGATCGCCTCGATTATACATTTTGCACGCAGTAAAGCACCCAGGGAGAAGCTAGCAATGGGCATAATCGGCTCAGCGAGTACGGCTTTAGTCGCCGGGACTTACTTACTCGCTTCATTCTCACCAACAAATTTGCCGGAAAGTTTGCAAGCGTTGTTTCTCTACTTTCTCAAAATAGGCTCTGTACTTTACGGAAGCGGTTATGTGCTCCTTGCATTTCTGAAAACGGATCTGGTTGAGAATTATCACTGGATAACGAAAAGTCAGCTGCTCGACGCGGTAGCCATCGGGCAACTCACCCCTGGTCCTCTATTTACTACGGCAACCTTCATCGGCTTCCTGGTGGAAGGGCCGATGGGTGCAGTTGTCGCGACGATCGGAATATTCATTCCAGCGTTCTTACTGGTCGCAACTACTGCGCCATTAATCGAGCGAATGCGCGCATCGAAATTGTTATCGCAGTTTATGGACGCTGTGAATGCAGCAGCTTTAGCGCTTATGGCTGGTGTACTCTATCAACTCGGCAAAACTGCGCTCGTCGATATTCCGAGCGTTTTCATCTGCATGATGAGCTGTTTTATTTTGGTCCGATTCAAAATCAATTCAGTGTGGCTTATTCTTGCAGGCGCCGTGGCCGGCGTGATCTTTCGTCGGATCAATCTTTAATCGCCGGTGGTCGCTAAAAATAGAAAAAATCACTGCAAGGGCGCTTCGAGAACGGCCTTTCGAGAAGCGCCCAGCTACTCATTTCCTGAGGTCTATCCAACCCAGACTGATATGACAAGATCACCACTAAACAATCTAGACGTCGTGGCGGCGATGATCAAATGGCGTCCGTCGAGCCTTCAACCGCGCAGCCGCTGACTCATCATCGGCAAGGCGTTTTTTCTGCCATGCAGTAAAATCGCCATCACCATCCTTTCCATCCTTACCAGCTGCTTTTGATTTGTCTCCCCCACCTGAGGAGTCACCGGAAGGCCCTCAACAGCCTCCGCCGCCACTTTGGGCCAGCGTTCGTCTTTCTCCGGGGTCAAATGAAGGTTTTGTCGGTTCAGCAGACTCTGTAGTTCTTCGGTCTCCAACTGTAGCAAGCCTGTCTCCACCACCGTCGGTCGAGGTTGACTTGCCATTAACGGTGTCAGAGGTTGTATCCGGTGCGGCAGTCGTCACACCCGTAGCGTCAGTTTTTGCCCCAGGGCTTGAGAAGACGGTTGAATATGGGCTCGTCTGAAGACCGGCATCTAAACTTGTTTGCGGGTCGGTGGTCTTGTCGTTTGGTCCACCAAAACCGGGACTGGAGGTAAGACTTTTGACATCGGAAAGGTAGCTGCTCCCAACGTCCTTCAAGAAACTCTCTGAAGTGCGCGAAGTGATTGAATCACCTCCGCGCGAAACAGAAGTGTTATTCGAATTGTCTGAACCACCTTGTGGTGCAAGTGACATGCGCTAATAACCAATAGTAAGGGGCGGTCTGGATATTATCTTGAGAAGTCGTGTACTTTTTGTACCTTAAATCGCCTTTTTTCGCCTTACTGCCCGCCAATCACGCTGACCGCACTGCCTAATGTGATCTTATTAGCAGCAGAATTCGTCGAGGCGTTGCTGAAAACCACGTTTGTTTTGTTTGCGGTGATGGTAGCTACAGTCGGTCCAGTAGCGACAACTCCAGAGGGATCTGGTCCGAAGTAAACAGTGCCATTTATCTGCGTAACGTTCATATTCGGCGGATTTACATTATTGAACGGATTGGTTTTCTTCGCTTTTCCTATCGCAATTATGGTGTCACCAGCTTTAACACCGCTAGTGAGGATTTTGGAATTATTGCCAACTTGAATGGCACCGTTAACGGTATCAAGATTTATCAATGCAACCGAACTATTTTTCGCCTCAATCGTAGAGTTTGCTGCCACTTGAAGTAAACCACCATTACCGCCTGTCACACTTATGGCTCCTGCGTTGGTGCCAATGTCATTAAGCGTCGTTAGGCCAGCGCTCTTAAAAGTGAAGCCAGCACCGCCAAATGAATCCAGCAGTGTGACAGACGTCGTCGGTACACTACTGACGCTGACTTTCCCAACTTGAGAGTTAAGAGAAACGTTGGGCGCCGATACGCTCAGCGTTCCAATTCCATTGTAGCCAGTCAGTGAGAGGTTTTGTCCGGCTGTAATCACGGCCTTCTTTCCCGTGATCTTTGCCTTAGTCGACTGCGCGTCGCCGGTGGCGATTAAGCTAATACTATCGGCACTGAGTGCCTGCGTGCTATTCACTTTAATTCCGCCGTGCTCATTTAGAACACTGATGCTTCCCAGGTTTCCATTAGCAGAGATCGTGCCCGAGATTCCATTTTTCGGCGTCTTACCAGAGTTAAGTACGAATGCTGACTTAGAATTATTGCTTTCGAGCGATACCGCACCAGCATCACCACCATTGATACCGTCGGCATTGATTGATCCGTTTATAATCAGGTTGCTTGTGTTTGTGCCACCATTCGCATCTAACGAGTAACTTGCTCCGTTCCATTTGCCAGATTTACTTTGGGCGGAGGCGTCAAAAGCCTTCATGTCAACCGTAATGCTCGTTCCATTTCTCACACTTATCGAACCACCATCTCCTCCTAAGGCACCGCTTTTGGCACTAACTTTAATATAGTTGGCCAAACCCTTTGGAGCTTTCGGAGGACTGCCGATATAGAGCGGAACGTTATTGACTGCTGCTCCAAAATCTATCTTGCCACCATTACCGGTGCCGATGCCGTTGGCGCTAAGCACTAAGGGAGAAGTGGAGCTGTTCGCGTACGTAACGTCCAAAACAGCTTTAATGTCAATTAAACCACCATTGCCATTGTTGCCCGTAGCATTTGCCTGAGACAAAAAGGATGTGTCATTTAGGATAATAGAATCCAGCGAAGACAGGTGGAACTTCGAGCCTGAGCCGTTTGCACCGGCAGCATTGATGCCCCCTGGATTTACTGTTATGGTGCCAAAGTTGAGCACAGTCACTGAGCCCCCGCTGGTGCCACCATGCGCATCCAATTTGTAATTACTTCCGGGGCCACCAATAATTATTGGGTTAATAGTTGGAGTAACGGATGTAAAGTTTAAGCTCAAATCAATCGATCCGCCCTTTCCGAGCGCCGTGCCGATTGCACTTAAAGCGAGTTCCTTGGATGCGCTCGTTAAAGTGTCTGCCGATATATCTATGGAACCACCATTACCCGCTGAATCAGTAAGAATTGTGATCGAACTGAGATTGTCGAAATTCACTTGCCGACTTGAAATTACGCTCAAATCGTGTGTACTGATATACCCATCGACTGTAAGACCGCCGAGTGCAACTATAAACACGTCACCTAGCGGTTTTCCGGCAACAGTTATTCCCGTATCGAGATCGCCGGTCGATACTGTTGACGTGGACGTACTTGAACTGCCCGTTGTTAGAAGTATTTCGCCACCCTGGGTGTGCAAATTCCCAACGCTAATTGGTGCTTCTGTTAGCGCAAAATCCGGTAAAAACGTACCCTGGATAATGGCGCCCGTAGTGTTATCAATTTGGATCACACCATTCGTCAATAAAACGTCCAAGACTCTCACCACAATTGAGCCAAAGAGTCCAGAACCGCCCCTGGTATCAATGCCCCCGACGTTCACACCGGATGACTTGGATTCCGAAAGGATTAAAACACTGCCGTCGTCACCTGAGCCTCCCCCGCCAGTCGTTATCGTAGTTGACGAAGGAATGGTGATGTTACCGGTCGTCGGTCCAAAGGAGGGATTAAATGCGACTATCTGAACATTGCCACCATTTGTAGTGCCCTTGGTTGAGATCTTTGTAATACCAGTAAGATCTATATTGCCACCCGCGGGGAGAGCACCTGTAATGCTCAATATGTTGCCGCTAATGGTAAAATCCGCACCAGCAACAATCGTGAGATCTCCGCCCGCTCCGGCACCGTTACTGGTATCAATTACAGTTGCGGTTCCCGCAGTGATGTTACCACCGGCAATCAGCGCAAGAGGCGCCCCTCCGGTCACCAAGCCCAAACCGGAGAGAATAAGGTTGCCGCTATTGCTGAAAGTTGGATCGCCACTCAACTCTATATTTCCGAGAGTCAGATTGTCTGCGTTTGCGTGAAAGTGCGAGGCACCAGCTTTTATGTTGACGACACCGGTAACATCATTGATGACCGCATCTGCATTTCCGTCTGCTGAACTTATATTGAGCTGCTTGCTATGCCAGTCTCCACCGAGCAAATTCGTGTTTAATTTCGGGTTCAGGGAAGCCTTAGTTGCAAGATTAATGTCACCTTGCGCCGCACGAATTTCGCCGCCGGTATTATCGATTGACAGGCTCGAATCTAGCGGCGCGGAAATCGAAATATTGCGTTCTAGCGATTGAAGCAACCCGGTATTCTTGACAGTGGAAGTATTGAGAAATAGATGGCTTTTGGCTTCGACGTTTCCAACGTTATGAATCGATGTACCCGACAATTCCAAATTGGCAGAACTCGTGATCGCGCCGAAATTTTCAATACGCTCATCAGCTCTAACCGCCAGGTCAAGCTGTTTGCTTGGATTTCCTGATACTGATTCAGGAACATTTGTCGTAATCAAACCAGCAGCATTATTGATTACGTTGCTCGCACTAATGACGGCAAGTGTTCGCTCCGACTTCGTCGATATTGCGAAAATAGAACCACTGTTTACGACGTCTTTGGTGATACGAATTCCATCTGCAGCGCGTGCAAAGTCTCCTACAACAGAAACATTTTCAGGCACAACTAAACTAGACGATCGAATCGTTCGGCCGTCATCGCTAATCAGATTAAGATGCAGGGCACCACCTGTAGCGGCACCGCCGTTGCTAAGTGTTAAACTCTGAGTGCCATCGGCTAGCTTCTGGTTTAATGCGGCGAATTCCGCGGGTGTAACCAGGCTTCCAGCACTGACTTGCTTGCTGGTATCACCGACATTAATGGTCACGCTCTGAGTGTTGAGCAGATTACTTCCAACAATTACATTGGCATCCGTCGAAGACAGATCCAGTGAGAAACCTTTCGATAAGTGCTTCTCATCTCCTTCATAGTTCAGGTATGCACTACGTCTTGGTGTGTCAGTAACTAATGATTGAGTAACACTTTTCGCATCAGTCGCATTGCTCGCATCAGTCACCTCAACGCCTGGCATTGAAGAAGTTGGATTGAGACTAGGAATGGCGGTTTGAAATGATAACACTCGCCGAGGCAATCCAATACCGACGTGAGACATTCTGTTCATCATGTGTGGGTATTGACGGTTTGCGCTGATTGATCGCGACAGTTCTTCTGCGTTCCGTTGGATTCGCAAATATCTTTGCGCTCCACGGGACATCACTTCAGCCATCCCGGGCGTACTGAGATTTCCGTGACGGTGCTTGTGGATAGCTGCTTGCCAGTTGAACCCCGAGCTCGCAATTGTCGGCAAATCATTGAGGTCGGCACGAGCCGCACCAGGAATAAATACAGATGCAAAAACCGAGAAACTCAGGCTGCGGAGCCAGTAGTTTGTTGAATCGTTTTTCATTCTATTGACCCCCAATCACGCTGACATTACTTCCCAACGTGATTTTGTTAGTTCCCGAATTCGTTGAGGCATTGCTGAATATCACGTTCGTATTATTTGCGGTGACCGTGGCTGCGGTTGGTCCAGACGCCACCACCCCGGCAGGATTCGGTCCGAAGTACACAATGCCATTTACTTGCGTAACGTTCATATTCGGCGGATTTACACCATTGAATGGATTAGTTTTCTTTGCTTTACCAATCGCAATTATGGTGTCGCCCGGCTTAGCACCACTTGTTAGGATCTTGGAATTGTTGCCAATCAGGATGGCACCGCTGGTAGTATCAAGATTTATCAATGCAACGGAACTGTTTTTCGCCTCAATGGTAGAATTCGCTGCGACTTGAAGTAAACCACCTTTGCCACCTGTGACATTGATAGCGCCGGTTGTGGTGCCGATGTCGTTGAGGGTTGTTGGACCAGCACTCGTAAATGTGAAGCCGGCACCTCCGAATGAATCCTTCAATGTGACAGCCGTTGTCGGTACGCTACTGACACTTACTTTCCCGACTTGGGAGTTAAGAGATACATTTGGCGCTGATACGCTCAACGTTCCAATGCCATTGTAACCAGACAGTGAGAGATTCTGTCCCGCTGTAATCACGGCCTTCTTTCCAGTTATCTTTGCCTTGGTCGACTGCGCATCACCGGTCGCGATTAAACTAATAGTATCGGCACTAAGTGCCTGACTGCTATTCACTTTAATTCCGCCGTGTTCATTTAGAACACTGATGCTCCCCAGGTTTCCGTTAGCAGAAATAGTTCCGGAAATTCCATTTTTCGGAGTCTTGCCTGCGTTAAGCGTGAATGCCGTCTTTGCGCTGTTACTTTGCAGCGAAACAATCCCTGCGTTTCCACCGTTTATGCCATCGGCATCAATTGAGCCAGTAATCACCAGTTTGCTTACATTTGAGGACCCGTTAGGATTAGCATCAAATGAATAACTTGCACCATTCCATTTTCCAACAGTACTTTGGGCGGAGGCGTCGGCGGCCTTCATGTCCACGGTTAAAGACGTTCCATTTTCCACACTTATCGAGCCGCCATCGCCGCCAAGCAAGCCACTCTTAGCGCTAGTTGTGATGTAGTTGGCGGCAGATTTCGGAGATTTCGATGGTGTACCAACAAAAAGAGGAATATCACTGCTAGCAACTGCGAAGTTAACCGTGCCACCATTGCCGGTGCCAATTCCATTAGCACTGAGCACCAGAGGAGAACTTACGCTATTGGCGAAATTGATACCAAGTGTTCCCTTCAGGTCAATTTCACCGCCATTTCCGTTATTGCCTGTAGCGTCCGCTTGAGACAAGAATGACGTGTCATTTAATGTTACGTCGAAAAATAGCGATCTAACCTCGAGCTTCGCACCAGAACCGTTCGTTCCGGCTGCGTTAATTCCACCTGCGTTCACCACAACCGGTGCCGTTGTTGTAAAGCTGGCAGTGCCACCATCTGTGACACCATGAGCATCTAACTTGAAATTACTACCCGCGCCACCAATTGTAGTGGTGTCGATTGCGCCGCCGTGTGCGCCAAGATTAACTTGGATTATTCCGCCCTTGCCGGAAGTGCCAACCGCAGTTAAAACGACTTCCTTAGAACTCGTAACGGTGTCAGCATTTATGTCTATAAACCCACCGCTGCCATCATTTGTTGAAATGTTTATTGATGGAACGTTCTCTAGATTGATATCTCCTAGGCTTTGCAAAAATAGCGAGCGCGTGTTGATGAGACCATTTAATGTTATTCCTCCTATTCCTGTTACTTTGACTTGAGAGTTGGCTGTACCGAAAGCGCCGGTATCTAAAACGCCAGTTGTAACGGTACACTTGGTGCCAAGGGAAACACTTAGTCCTGTCTCTATTAAAATTGCTGCACTATTAGTGAGTAAGTCGCCGGTCACAATCGGGGTATCTCTAGCCTGTAAGGCTCCAAAGAAGTCTCCAGCGGTTATTGCGCCGGTCGTATTATCAATAACAACCGCGCCTGATGCGAGGTCGATACTCTCAACGGCCACCTTAATTGAGCCGCCTCCGCCTGATCCGCCTCTAGTATCAACTCCCCCGATCTTGATACCGTTAGACGTGGACTCGCTAATAATTGTTACTGCGCCGTTTGTACCAGCACCACCGCCCCCAGAAGTTATCATCGTGGACGACGGAATCGTAATGTTTCCGTTAGGCATTGCAAACGGATTGAACGCGACTATTCGAATCTCTCCACCACTTGTTGTCCCTGAGGTGGAGATCTTCGTGACACCAGTCAAATCGATATTGCCACCATTTGCAGTGCTTCCGGTTATGGTGAGCAAATTACCGGCGATATTGAAACTTGCGCCGGCAACAATTGTAAGCATCCCTCCGGCACCTGCCGCATTGCTTGTGTCGATCGAGGTCGCGGTCCCGGCCGTAATGTTGCCTCCTGCCACTAGCGCCAGGGGGGCACCACCCGTAGTTAGTGCTAAGCCGGTTAGAACCAAGTTGCCAGAGTTGCTGAACGCCGGATCTCCACTTATTTCCATATTGCCAAGTGAAAGATCTTTGGTGTCAGCATTGAAGTGAGCGGCACCACCTCTGATATTAACGAGGCCGGTTACATCGCCCAAGTTCGCGTCGACAATGCCATCAGCCGAATCTATGTTGAGTTGCTGACTGTGCCAATCTCCACCGATCAGCGTAGAGTTCAGTTTAGGGTTTAAAACAGGCGAGGTGTTTAGTTGGATACTTCCGCCGTAGGCACTAATTTCTCCTCCGGTGTTATCGATAAGAAGATGATTGTCTTGTGGCGCTGCGATGATCACATCGCTGTTGAATGATTGGATTAAACCTGCGTTTCTAATGGTCGCCGCGTTGATACTCAGAGTGCCTTTCGCTGCGGTGGTCCCATTATTTAATATCGAACTTCCAGAAGTCAGCTCTAAGTCACCGGAGCTAACTATGGAACCATCATTTGTAATAGTTCTCTCCGCTCTAATTATTAGATTCAGATCGCTTTTGTTCTTTCCCGATACTTCAGTTGGAACATCTGTTGAGATCAGACCACCAGCATTATTTGTTATGTCACTTGCGGAGATCAGTGCGTTTCGTCTCTCCGGATTCGACGAAATCGCATAGATAGATCCGCTATTCACCACATCTTTAGTGATACGTATTCCATCTGCAGCGCGTGCAAAGTCACCTACAACAGAAACATTTTCAGGCACAACCAAACTAGACGAGCGAATCGTGCGGCCGTCATCGCTAATCAGATTAAGGTGCAAGGCACCACCTGTAGCGGCGCCACCGTTGTTGAGTGTTAAACTCTGAATGCCATCCGCTAGCTTCTGGTTTAGCGCGGCGAATTCGGCAGGCGTGAGTAGACTTCCGGCACTTACTTGCTTGCTGGTATCACCGACATTAATGGTCACGCTCTGAGTGTCAAGCAGATTACTTCCAACAATTACATTTGCATCCGTCGAAGAAAGATCCAGTGAGAAGCCTTTCGATAGGTGTCTTTCATCTCCCTCATAATTCAGGTAGGTGCTGCGTCTTGGTGTGTCAGTAACTAATGATGATTGAGTAATACTTTTCGCATCAGTCGCATTGCTCGCCTCAGTCGCCCCAGCACCTTGAATTAGAGCTGTCTGATTGAAGTTAGGAATCGCGGTTTGAAACGACGACACTCGACCAGGCAATCCAATACCCACGTGAGACATCCTGTTTATCACGTGCGTGTATTGACGGTTTGCGTTGAGTGTCCGCGAAATCGATTCTGCGTCCCTTTGAATTCGCAGATCCCTTCTGGAGTTTATTGTCTCAGCAATCCCCGGCATCCGGAAATTTGCATGATGGCGTCTATTTGAGACGGATTGCCAATTGACGCCCGCCCCAGCCATTCTGTCGAAATCTGCGCGAGCTGCACCAGAACAAAAAAAAGACGCGCAGACGGATACACCGAGACTGCGAAGCCATAGATCGTTTTTCATATTTTATTAGAACCGCATGATGGGAAACCTTTCATTCGCTCCGCAAGAAGTTCGCAGCGAATGAAGCAGGAATAGGTTCGAGACCAGGTTCCGACGGTATGGTATCAGCAAAACTGGAAATTGAACATTAGTTCCGTCAAGAGTTTGCGGAAGCTGAAGGGTAATAGCAAGCAACATCGCCCTTAATGCATGGATTTGAATGTCTAGAATTCTAAATCAGAGCGATGCATGCGTCGCCCATCACCTGGTATGGAAAGCCAGTCGACCTGGGCTTAGTGAACTCACAGGCCGAACCGTGACTATCAAGCGAGGCGGTCCGCAATCAGGTACAGATTGGGATAGCGAGCTGAATCAAGTCCTTGCAGAGGAGTGGACTCGACTTCAAGTGGTGCGAACGTTCCGCGCGAGCGGTACCATTTTACGAACTCTGCAATGCCCTCATCGAATGGCGTGCTTGGCTCGAAGTTGAGGATCTCTTTTGCTTTCTCTACGGCGGCGAATGTATTGGTGACATCACCGGTTTGCATTGGTTTATAAACCAATCTTGCTTTCTTTCCGAGATGTTTTTCAATTTCGGCGATCATGTCGAGCAAACGAACAGGTTCGCTTCGACCAAGATTTATAACTTCGAAACCTGGCTGTTGAAGCTGCATTGCGCGCTCGACGCCGGTGACGATATCCAAAACGTAAGTGTAATCTCTTAGTGTATTGCCGTCGCCATATACATCAATGGGACGACCATCATCGATCAACTTACAGAATTTATGAATTGCGAGATCCGGGCGCTGCCTTGGACCGTATACAGTGAAGAAGCGGAGACAGACGACGTTTAAACCAGTCGCGACGCGGAAGGAATGGCAGATCATTTCGCCTGCCATTTTCGATGCGGCATACGGAGAAAGAGGCCTACCAGTCGGGTCGCTTTCGGAGAATCTTTCTACTTCGCGCTCTCCATAAACGGAGCTGGACGAACCGAATACCATCAGTGTGTGTTTGGCAGACGGCATGATTTTGTCGAGCAGTCTTTGCGTGCCAAGAACATTCACGTCCATGTATGTTGAAGGTTCTTGAATAGAAGGTCTGACACCAGCCATGGCAGCAAGGTGTACGACGATATCAAAAGGGGCGCCCTCAAACGTCTTCTCGAGATCAACAGGACTGCGGATATCGCCTTCGATCAGTCGAAAGTTGGGATAGACAAGAAATGGTGCGACGTTTTCTCGTTTGATTCCAACATCGTAAAAATCATTGAAATTGTCTATGACGGTAACGTGATTACCCTGAGGCAACAGTCGTTCTACCAGGTGGCTGCCAATGAATCCGGCGCCCCCGGTTACTAGAACTCGTTTTCCCATGACTGTCATTTACAATGGTTGCCTCTTTGCGGTTTCGTTGGTGTGATTCAAACTCAGTTTTTATTCTGATGATGAATCGCCGTCCAGCGTCACCTCGGATTCTCTGCAGGTAAATTCAATTTCTCCCGCACCGCGTAGATGCGCTTGTCCTGCGACTCGTGATAGGTCCTCATCAAAATTTCAGCGAGTAATCCCATAAGGATAAATTGAATTCCGACGATTAAGAACATCGCCGTTAGCACCGGCAGTGGTGTCTCGATGAAAGTTGTACCGTAGCCGTATTTTAAAACCACCATCCAGATGAATGCACTAACAGATAGGCCCAGACAGGCAAATCCAGCGGTGCCAAAAACATAAATTGGTTTCGTGAAATAAGTGGACATAAATTTCACGGTGATCAAATCGAGTACGACTTTGAATGTTCTCGACAAACCATACTTCGATTGACCAAACTGACGTGCGTAATGCGTCACCGGAATCTCTGCAACACGGGCGCCGAGCCAGGTTGCATATATAGGTACAAATCTGTGCATCTCACCATACAAACGCACGTCTTTGATCACTTCACGCCTGTAAGCTTTTAGAGAACAGCCGTAATCATGCAAAGGCACACGACTGATTACCGAAATAACTTTGTTTGCAATCCACGACGGGATCAACCGCGTGTAAAGCTCGTCCTGGCGGTCTTTACGCCATCCGCTCACGACATCAAAACCTTCGTCCATTTTCTCGAGAAGTCTGGTGATATCTTCAGGATCGTTTTGGAGGTCGGCGTCCATCGGAATAATAATCTTGCCGGTGGAATGATCTATGCCTGCCGAGAGCGCGGCCGTTTGTCCAAAGTTACGAACAAACTTAACAACTTTTATTCTCGAATCGATCCATGCCAATCGAGTCAATTGTTCAAAAGAAGAATCCTTCGATCCATCATCAATAAAAATAACTTCAAAAGACCGCCCCACTCGTGCCATAGCACTAAGCAGCTTGTCGTATAGCGGAAGGATATTGTCTTCTTCGTTAAGTACAGGAATTACCACCGAAAGCTCAGGCTGGCCGGTAAATTCAAGCCCAGGAGCAAACGAAAGCGGCGAATCAGCCGGGCTCGAGGCGCTCGGAGCGCTTACTGGGCCAGCATTCGCGGAAATCGAAGCAGATGGTAGGGTACTTTTTGTCATCTGCCCATTATTGCTTCTGTCGCGGTCAAAAACTTACACCTTGGGATCTTTTCATCCGGCTCTTGAGATTTGTTCATGTGTGCCTGACAAGTCATGCCGGATAATACGTGGAGCGGCTTGATTTGAGCGCGAATGTGAAACAGTCCTAATCTTAAGCGCAACCAACAAATCGAATTTTTGAGGAACGCCAAGTTGACATCAAGCGTTAAAACTAAACCAGAATCGATCGTTACGCCATCGGAATCGGCTCCAAAACCCAAGCCGGGCCGCGACCTGATTGCATGTGGCGCACTGCTTACTATCTGCTACTTCTTATACTTCGCCGGATTGGGCAACTTTCCGTTTATCGATCCCTCCGAATCATATTACGTCGAAGCTTGCCGCGAGATGCTTCAGCTGGGCGATTACATAACCCCCCACCTCAACTATCAAATCTATTTTTCTAAACCGATTATCAATTTTTGGTTGATCGCGGCCTCATATAAGATGTTCGGCTTATCCGAGTTCTCAGCACGCCTGCCGTTTGCGGTGTTGTCCTCAGCATTGGTGCTCGCCACCTATGGCTTCACGCGCAGTCTTTTCAATTTGAGAGCAGGTTTCATCAGCGCTTTTTGTGTCGCCACATCGCCGCTCTTGTTGCTCGTCTCCCGTAAGTCTTCTATCGATATCGGATTCACTTTCTTCTTGAATCTCGCGGTTCTTGCCGCTGCCTACACATTGGCACAGCGCAATAAGTGGTCGTGGTCGCTTATCTATATTGCGCTTGGGTTGGGCGTTCTCACGAAGGGACCGGCAACGCTGGTTTTATTCTGCGCCGGCATGGCAGCGTTCCTTGTGGTCGCACGTCCATCGCTTTCGAACTTGAAAGACTGGATCGTTCGACTCAAATTGCATTTCGGTCTGCCCATCTTTCTGGCTGTGGTACTGCCCTGGCACCTGGCGGTGTCATCTGCAACCGACGGTTTATTTCTCAAAGTATTTTTCTGGTACGAAAATCTTGCCCGCTTTCAGGGACATACAAATTTCGGAACTGTACGCCACTGGTTTTATCTGAGCGTGCTTGGATATGGTTTCTTCCCATGGATAGCGCTTATTCCTCCAGCGGTTGGATACGCATTGCTTGGAGAGAACAAAGAACATATTTCGGATTCCGACACGACTCCTTTCCACAAGTTCTTTAAAGGAACAATCAATCTGCTCTACACGATTCGCTCGAGAGCAGCCGAGGATGACCAGGGGCGTGCACTGATTTTATTGACCGCGTGGAGTCTCACGACCTTTGCATTTTTTAGTGTTTCAAAAACACAACTTGCCACATACATCCTGCCAATCATTGCACCCCTTTCCATCTTGATCGGCGTGCTGGCTAATCGCTGGCTAACACTAGGCTACGAGCGCCTTTCACGAGGGTCTGCAATCTGGACCAACATCTTTAGTTGGCTATTCGCGATCGCGGGTTTCGCATCGGTTCCAGCAGTGATTTACTTCGTCCTCAAATGCTCTGACGCACCACCTGCAGTGCTGGGATTTTCGGTAACTGCCGCCCTGGTTTTCGCAATCGGAGGGTGGGCCCAGTTGGAGGCATTGCGCTCCAGAAGGCTGGTTTTATCCACTCAGTGGGTGGCAGCTACAATGGCACTAGCGATGGGATTGGGAACTCCGATTTGCTTTGAATACACTGTCGATAAAATGCAGGGCAATCTCAAAGCAATTGCAATCGACGCCGGCAAGATCGACGACAAAATTGCCATGTATGGAAACTTCATGCCGTCGGCAATGTTCTACTCGAAAAAGCCCGTAGACACCTTCTTCCATGGACATCAACTCATCCCTGTCAGAACACCGGAGCCGGGACAAGAAGGCGTTTATCCAAACGTGCCTCAAGCCATTATCGTACGTGATTCAGAACTCGCGGCTTTGCAAACTTCCGCTCCGTGCCCATTGGAACTGGTCGAGAAGAAAGGCAACTGGGGCTTGTACCGCACTCCCGGCTACGAAGTTGATTCTGTAAAAACGCTCGAGGACACCTTTAGAGATCCGGTTGCTTTCAACATAATCGTATCGGGTGAGTCTCCTACAGGGCCGCTCACAGTGCCGTACGCAGCCGGCAAACTGTATCAACCATTTAGCAACAACAGAGAAGAGTAGATTTCCATCTTCATGTTCATCGAAGAATAATTCAAAACGTAAATGATCGAAACCCAGACAAACAACCAGAATACGACCGCCCAGGCGGTGAAGAGAAATTCGTTTGATGGGCTCAAGGCTGTCATCCTGATTTTCATTGTCGCGATTGGTCTGCGTTTCACCGGTATCACATTCGACAGCATGTGGCTTGATGAAGGCTATCAAACGATGGTCGATGCGATTGGTGTGAAACCGGACGCGCTCGAAGTGCTTCGTCCGCAACCATTCATTTATTCGCTTGGCGAGCCGCGCAGCCCGGCGCAACTGTTAGCTAACTTCAGACAAGTCGACCCACTGTGTCCGCCCCTGTACTTCCTCATGCTCAACAGATGGATGACACTTTTTGGCACGACGGACTTGCCAATTCGTGCAATGTCAGCGGTAATTTCTATAGCATCAATGGCGGTGCTTTACTTCGGCACCCGCAAACTGCTTGGTCCAAAGATCGCGCTGTACGCGCTACTTTTGCAAGCAGTATCGCCGTTCGACATTACATACGCGCAAGAAGCTCGAATGTACGCACTCGTTATGTTGACGTCGTCCATCTCATGTCTCTCATACTTTTTGTTTATCAACGCAGCGCAAAAGTCCCAATCATGGAAAGCCAAGCTCGGATACATGCTGCTCTACAGCGTCTCCACCTGGGCGTTTATCAACACGCACTACACGGGTTTGTATGTCGTTGCATTCCAAGGATTATTCGGCACCGCCTACAGTATCAAGCATAAAGACTGGAAACTGTTCTTGCATCTTGCCGCAGGTTGGGCACTGATCTGTCTCTTCTGGCTTCCCTGGTTCAATCTGTTTAAACACTCCGCCTCAAGGCGCGGCAACTTTTACGTAACGCGTGATTCGAACTTCTTCTGGCCAGTCAAAGGATTTTTCAAAATCATCCTCAATTGGATTAACTTCATGGCAGGCGGAAGAATCGTCGCATACGTAGCGCCGGTCTATGCAACAAGCGCAGCACTACTGCTGGCATGTGGACTGTCAACGTCCTCTCAAAAGATCCGCAACGGGCTGCAAAAAGCACTAACGTTTGGACGAATCGGTTCAAAAACTGACGCCAATGCGACCGCTGCGACCGCTGACTCCCAATCGGCAAATCAAAACGCTGACTCCCGATCGGCAAATCAAAACGCTAACTCCCGATCGGCAAATCAAAACGCTGACTCCCGATCGGCAAATCAAAACGCTAACTCCCGATCGGCAAATCAAAACGCTGACTCCCGATCGGCAAATCAAAACGCTAACTCCCGATCGGCAAATCAAAACGCTGACTCCCGATCGGCAAATCAAAACGCTAACTCCCGATCGGCAAATCAAAACGCTGACTCCCGATCGGCAAATCAAAACGCTAACTCCCGATCGGCAAATCAAAACGCTGACTCCCGATCGGCAAATCAAAACGGCTTGGTGGCAAGCCGAAAAAGCACCATGATTTACTTGTGGTGCTGGGCGCTGATACCGGCTCTAATCGCGCTCACCAGCGACATTGCCGAGTCCAGAAAAACCGTCGAAGTCACTCGTTATTTAATGGGTACCGCACCAGCGGTGTTCATTCTGGCTGGATGTGGTGCGCGTTATCTCGTAGAAGAATGCGGGCGTCTACGCTGGATTGTGGTTGCTCATATATTGTTCGCCCTCGGCAATAACACATACGCACACATCGTCGAACAACGAGAGCCCTGGCGCCAAATGGCTGCGGTCATAGAACAAAAGATTCCCACCAACGAAATACTTTTGGTCAGCCCACACTACGATCTGATTTGTCTGAATCGCTATCTTACAAAACCAAGAATGCAGGTAGGAACCGGACCTCTTTTAGGCAACGAACAGGTCTACCGAGTCCTCCAAGGACAAAAATCGTTCTGGCTGCTCACAGCTCAAGACGGGGCAACCGTCACCGTCTTCATCCCACCGGAGTATAAGCAAGCCGAGTCGATCAAGATGAAACACGGGTTGCACCTGACGTCGTGGAATCTGCAATCACCAAAATAATTGTCGTGTTTAGAACGACGCGCGTCGCTTAGAACTAGCAGCCGAGAAGCCGGCTGGAAGCCGGCGCTCCCAGTCAGCGGCAGCGATCTTCATATGTTCGAAACGGCGCGAAAACGCAAGATCCTGAGAGCGACGCGCCTCGACGTTGAACGCAAGATCCTGAGAGCGACGCGCGTCGACGTTGAACGCACGCTCTCGAAACGAGGCGCCCCTACGATTACGATCGCAAAGATGTTTTTGTAATCAATACGCGCGTCTTCAGCGGATCCTGGGAGCGCAGGCTTCCAGCCTGCTTCTCTCCACACGAGTTTCGAAGTGCTACAAAATATCGTCGTGTCTTTTCCTGCCAAACTGCGCCCCAGCCGGCGTTAACGAAGGAATTGCCGTCATCAGATTTTTCATTCCGACCGCATCCACGTTGGTGTTTTTCACGTCGAGAAAAATCAGATTTTTCAGTCTCACGAATTTACTCAATGCAGCATTATCGATGTTGGTATCGTTCATCTGCAGTAAACGCAGAAAGTGCAAATCTCCAATTTGTTGAAATTGCTGTGGCGTAAGCTCCGTTTCCGTGATGGATAGCTTGGTGCAGGTAGGGGTTCCTTTTAACACCGGTATCGCATCCGGTGCTATGCTGCAATCTTTCAGTTGTAGCTCCTGAATATTTTTCAGCGAGGTCAATGCTTTCAAATCTTCTCGCGTAATCGTTGACGATTCGAACTTCACATTCACCAACATCGGCATGTTGGTAAATGGCACTATGGGCTGTTTGTAAGTCCTTCCGCAGGCCAGATCGATGGTCATTAACGCACCATTACTTTTTAACGGCTTCAGCAGATCCAGACTTCCCGCCGGCAACTCACCGCAATCAGTGATGCGCAAATGCTTCAATTGCTTCATTTTACCGACGGCTTCCAGCATGGTATCAGTCACTTTCATGTTCACGAAATTGACTTTTTCGATTGGAAATTGCAAGACGAAACGAATGCTGCTCGGCTCAAGTGTAGCCTCTTCAAACTGAAAGCACTTCATATCTTTGTGCTTTTCCATGATTTCTTGAACTTTTGCTCTTTCCAAAGCTCCTGTTAAAAGGCAAGCTTGATACCCGCTCCCTTTGTCCTGGATAACTTGAGCACCAGCATCACGATGAACAAATCCAGAAGTCGAGTCGTCAAACTTTTTCTCGTTCTCCTCGGTTCGTGCTTCAACCGGTCTTGCCGCCTGCGAAGAATCACCGTCGATGGAAGCCTTCGGCGCGCCTACGTAAGCGTACTTCATATAGACGAGTGGAACGGTAATAAGGATGGCGACGAATGCCACAATCGCACCGATCTTAAGTGCGACATTCATGTTTTTCGTCTTCTCTGCAATCCAGGCACCAGAAGCGTAAACACCCGAAGCAAGCAGCCCCTCCGATGCGCGTTTCTTTTCAATCAGCGCGTTCTTCACGCGCTCCAATTCCGCGATCACTTCGTCCATATTTTGAAAACGATCGGCTGGATTCTTTCTGAGAAACTTTTGAACGTAAGCTTCTACTTCCTCGTCAAACTGCTTCTCACAAGCTTCATGAAGCGATGGTGGCAAACGATTGATTTGCGCCATCATCGTATGAAATGGTGTCTCTCCGACAAAAGGTGGAACGGCCGCCATCATCTCAAAAAATGTACAACCTAAACTATAGATGTCGGATCGCTCATCAGTCTCTTTACCATGCACGGCCTCGGGACTCATGTACGGTGGTGATCCCATAGCCGTGCCGGTTTTCGTAAGTTCATGACTTTGATCGTTTGGTTTTGCCAAACCGAAATCAACAAGTTTGACGCTGTCTTCTTTTGTTCGATCGGAAGACAACATAACGTTGCTCGGTTTTATATCACGATGCAAAACCTTTTCCATGTGCGCGTATCTGAGACCGCGACAGATCTTTTCGAAGATCGGCAAAACGTCAAAAAAAGTTTGCGGACCACGACTTTCGATCATGGAACTTAAACTGTCGCCTTTTACGAATTCGTTGATCAGATAGAGTTGCCCATTGCTAGCCTGTCCGAAGTGCAACACTTGCATGATGTTCGGATGATCGAGCTTAGCCAGAGCTTTTGCTTCGGTGTGAAATCGCTTTATGACTTGGTCGGGCGTGTTCGGAAACAGAACTTTGATCGCGACCGTTTTGTTCAGTTCGCAATCGTGACCTTTGAAAACCTGCCCCATTCCGCCCTGTCCGAGCTTGTTCTGGACCTTATATCGGCCATCGATTATGTCGCCCTCGTCCATGAACAGGCTCCGGTCGGCTCAAACACAAAAAGTGATTGTAGCTTTCACCCCGCTCCAAGTAAAGCGCACCGTAGTCCGTCATTACTACCGACCGCCTAGAAGTGTTCTAAACAGTAGGGGCGACGCCATGCGTCGCCCTGCCTGAAGAGGCGTAAGCCGCTTGATTTTATCGTCTGATCGAACTGCGCCAGCTTCCGTCACAAGCGTCCTTCGCTGTCGATGTCGGCGACGCTTTGCGTAAGTCTTCCGGACCATTGATCACTTTGCGACAATCCGCGCACAGGTAATTATCGCCTTTGCCTCTTGCACCCAGTCTGTGTCCGTACACTTCGCATTGGCTTTTGATGCCACTGCTACTGATGGTGCAGTAGTGCAGGATGTTTTGGATAATGGAACCGATTCTGGATCCGATTGGTTTGCTTGCCGATTGCGAAGACACTACTTTCATCTTAAGAGTAGTTACCTGCTCTTTAGTGGGTGTTTGCGCATCCGGATGTTTTTTTGAAATGACTGAACGATCGATCATGGTTTGCCTAACCCCAATTTCGCATTTGTCGATCCCGCGCGTCCTACATAGGATATCGCGCAAACCCAAAGCCGCAGCGTGTATGCTTTGAGTTGATTTTTTTAATGTGCAGCTCAGGTCGTACTTCGAAAGTCCAACCCGATTGCAAAGAGTCTCGCATTTTCTTGCGATATTGACAATGGTAAAATTACGTTAACCCGGACAGAGATAAGCTCTTGGGTCTCGAAGCACGAAAAAGTGAAGGGGTTGTTGTGACCTAGTTGTGACAACGGCCAAACTAAACTTCAGTAAACCGTAAAGAGCGCTTTGTTTGAAAGAGGTAAGGAGGGTCGCTCGCTTGGCGCTATACCGACCAGGGCGACGCATGTCGTCGCCCCTACAATTCCTTCGATAAGCCGACGTTGCAACCGAGTTTTGAACTCAACGTGATCAATTCGAACTCGTTAAGTGCATCATCGAACTCTTCGAAACCCTGCTATCAGAGCGCCTTTTGGCTTATATCCACTAAAAATAACCGCCACACCTTGTCGGATGTGGCGGCTCAATTTTGACTATTTTCGATCTCGTTGCGTTGAGTCGAAACTAAATCATCTCATTTACGAGTTCTTCGAAGACCTTCTTGTCAGCGCCGAGTTTGGCTTTGACCAGTGGTCCTTTCTGCAAGTTCGGTTCGCCATCTTCATAGGTAGGCATATCTGTTTTGTACAGAAGTCCGACCGGAATGGTATCACCCCACTCGTATGATTTTTCAATCGCAGCGTAGAAGTTGCTCGAATCCCAACCGCTGTCTTCGAGCTTGTAGACACGCTCTTTGAACCATGGATAGGTATTGATTTTGTTGTAGGTCACGCAAGGGCTAAACACATCAATCAACGCGAAGCCTTTGTGAGCCATACCACCAGCAATCATATCTACAAGGTGCTTCGGCTCGCCGGAGAAGCCACGAGCCACGTAGGTAGCACCACAGGTGATGCCGAGAGCAAGTGGGTTTAACGGTGATTCGATGTTGCCTTGTGGTGTTGATTTGGTTTTATGACCTTTGGTTGTTGTAGGCGAAGCCTGTCCGGTGGTCAAACCATAAATCTGGTTGTCCATTACAACGTAAGTGACATCGAGGTTACGGCGCATCGCGTGGAGCAAGTGTCCAACACCGATTCCGTATCCGTCGCCGTCACCGCCGGTGATGACTGTTTTCATTTCAGTGTTGGCCAGGTGCGCACCGGTCGCTACTGGAACAGAGCGTCCGTGCAGACTGTGGATACCATACGCTTTGATGAAACCAGGCAGGTTGGATGAGCAACCGATACCGCTTACGACGAAAAGTTGATCTGGTTTAATTCCCAATCTTGCAGCTGCTTCTTGTACTGATTTCAGTACGCCGAAGTCACCACAACCCGGGCACCAGTCTGGGTCTACCGGACCCTTGAATGTTTCAACTGGAAGTTCAATTACTGTTGCCATTCCCGCATTCCTCTATTTTCTGGGGGATCAAACAAAACTTTGACGACATGCATCTGGACAGCCGTTTTTAACGGCGTCGCATCTAACTACGCTTCTACCTTCTCAAACGAGTAGGTCGAGCCGGTTTTGCTGCCGATCTTCATGCTGCCGCCTTTTTTGCCGGTGACTCGCTCTGCGAGTTCGACGACCCAGATTGGTTCGCCTTTACCGTTGGCTGCTTCTTTGCTGCACTTCACTGGGCGCAGTTTTTCAAAGTTGTGAGTACGCAGATAGTGATAAGCCATCTCTTTCACATCATCTTCAGACACATCGAGATCGAGCGCCTTGTCGGCGAGAATCTCTTTGATGCGGTCGATGACGCCTTGAGGCTCGAATGGTTCACCGTCATAACGATTGATGTGTGCATCCATCGCAATACCGGTTTCCATAAGGATGAGCTTCGCCATGACGCTGGTGAAGTTGACTTCGACTGAAATCTTCTTCTTGCATTTATTGAGCAACTCGGTCACTTCTTTCGTGTGGAAAGGAGCGATGTACTTGATGCAAAGGAAGTTGGTTTTTACACCTTGAGCAGTTAAACGCTCGGCTGCTTCTTTAACTACGCCGGACGTCGAGCCCCAGCATACAAGCGTGACTTCAGCGTCGGTTGGTCCTTCGAGAACTGGCGCTTTGAGTTCTTTCAGCATGTTCGCTACTTTTCTCATGCGCTTTTCCATAATTTTGCGACGGATTGGCGCTGAGGTGAACATATCTGAAATTAGGATGCTTTCTTCGTCATGGTCGTCGGAAGCGCTCGTGTAGATCGTATCCGGCGTACCTGGATATGCGCGAGGAGAGATACCGGATTCGGTGAATTTGAAGCGCTTGTACTTCCCGTCTTTTTCAGGATCCCAGCTTGTAACCACTTCGCCTCTGTCGATTTTGACTTCAGCGGGGAAGCTCTCAGGATCAACTGTTTCAGGGTGTTCTGAAAGAAGAAGATCGGACATCAACAGAACCGGCAACTGATATTTGTCAGCCAAGTTGAATGCTTCTACTGTGGTGGCATAAGCATCGGCGATGTCGCGAGGAGCGACGATCAAACGTGGAAACTCACCTTGCGATGCACCGAAGACCTGGAACAAATCAGCTTGTTCTGTCTTGGTTGGAAGACCCGTGGAAGGTCCCTTTCCAGCACATTGGGATCCTAAGCTTAGAATTCCACGTGGACAAGTTGTCGCG
>JADMIO011667565.1_pt1 | contig 26143 bp, 26 predicted proteins | sample 8958161 | NCBI WGS metagenome assembly JADMIO01 (sample SAMN16585339, study PRJNA669376) | soil metagenome | isolation source: Crop rotation soil | place: USA: Cullars Rotation, Alabama | collected 2011 | reverse complement strand
CGCGACTTCAAGTCACGTGAATTCCAAGCTTCGGATCCCACTGTGCTGGAAAGGTGCTCAATACATCCTTCCGCTCCGCGATCCACGCGACCGATTCGACGTGGAACGGATGCAGCGCGAAGAGTGCCGCGGCGAAAGCACTGCGCCAGAAGGCGCCGGTCATGCGCTTAAGCAGCAGGAATAGCAAAATCGCATTCACAGTATGAAAGAGCAGATTTGTCAGATGATGCCAGCCCGGTTTCAGCCCGAACAGTTGCACGTCTAACATATGCGATAGCCAAGTCAGAGGATGCCAGTTGCCTGCATATCCCGTCTGAAAAGCCCACTTCGCATTCTCCCCCGTCAAACCGGTCAGCACTCGGGGGTTTTCCATCACGTATTGATGATCGTCGAGACCGATGAAATCGTGATGGAAGACAGGCCAAAACGTGGCGACTGTGATCGCGCCGAGGAGGAGGCAAATTAGAATTGTGCCGCGCGCGTTAACGATTCGATCCATCGAGGATGCACAAGTTTGCGCAATCGCGCACTCATTTCAATCGCAAACCACTAGTCACCGATAACTGATTAGTGATTTCCGGTTCCGATCTTCACCAATGACTCTTTTGCCGCTGCCCGCACTGAAACTTCCCCGTCTTCCAAGCACTCCCTTAACCCCGGTGCCGCTGCCTGCGCCCGTGAACCCGCTCGACCAAGGATTTTTATGGCCGCGACTCGCACTTCCGCATCCGTATCCTTTAGCGCGCTTATCAAGGCATTAATAGGCAATCCGTCGGTTCTGCGAATAGCGCTAATTGTTTCGATCGCCTGCCGGCGCTCAACCGGATCAGGATGCTGCGACAGCGTAGCAAGCGCGGGGACGACTGTTCGTAATGCGAGCTGAAACTGGTGGAGCACCTTTATAGCTGCCTCACGTGATTTCGGATCTCCGTGCTCCAAAACTTCAACCAGAGTTGATAACCCGGGTGTGCCTATCGTTGCCAGGCTTGCAGCGGCAGCCGAGCGGACCGGCTCGCTGGTATCTTTGAGTGTGAAGATCAGCGCCGACACTGCTGCTTCTGCGTCCGCGCCGATTTGCCCTAGCGCGTACGCCGCGTCGTAGCGCACCTCCGAGTCCTTGTCCTGCAAAGCCTCGATTAACCCCGGTACTGCCCCTTTGCCGATCCGGCCCAGCGCCGTCGCCGCTTCTGATCGGACCAGAAGTTCTTTATCGTGTAAGGCCTTTGTCAGCGCAGGGACGGCGACTTTGGCTTCCGGCCCGATAATACCCAGCGATGTTGCCGCCGCTTTGCGGACTCCAGCCGCATCGGGCAGCGGTACCTTTTGCCAGACCAATTGCCGCAGTCGCAGGGGCAGTCTTGGTTGAAGAGCCCAAACCCGTTTCCGCCAGGAGACGTCCTTAGTTTCCAGCAACTCAATTAACCCGGGAACGGCGTTCGACCCCATCTCCCTCAAGGCTGCTGTCGCCTTTGGGTCTTGCCGGGAAACTTCCAGGCTCCAGGTTGTCAACGATCTGCCCTGATAATAGTAAATCCCCGAACGCCACCACGTGAACATCACTCCGAGAAACACACTAATAGCAAGGAGGGCGAGACCTGCAAAAAGGCGCTTTTTCATAAGCTATGATGCTTCCTATATCTTCGACTGAATCGTGGCGTGATTCAATCCAGGAAATGCAGGTTCAAGTTCATAAGAATGCATTCGAGGTGCTGACAACCCAGCGCTGTTATGAAAGAGTTGCCGCGTCAAAATTCTCTACGGTGCAGAATGGCTTTGATCGGGCCCCGAGCGATTTGTAGTTGGTCCCGCTTGAATCCGTAACTTCATAACTCCGGAATTGTGAAACTCTCCAACCTCTTAAATCCCAAACCTCCATACTTCCATAAACCAGTGTTCTAAATGAAAACCGTGGATCTGGTGTACCGGAAAAACCGGAGCAAGCTCCAGTGAGGCGATTATGATTCGTTAGAGAAAGTTTCTTGTATGATAGATCAGGAGGTAATAACGCACCTTCATTCACCTTCGGGCGCAGGGACCTTGAGCGTATTTTAGGAGATAAAGTCGGGTTGATGCTATCGAGCGTAAACGCGATTGGGGCCACACTTGGGTTCGTTGTCGAAGGGGGCGAAGGATTTTGTGGCGGGGATGGTGGCTGAGCCGATGAAGGATGGGCCGGAGTTTATCTGGACTTTGAGGCGATAGAAATTCCGGGGCGCAGAATCGAGGGCGATGGTGAAAATTCCCTGACCATCCGCGGTGGGGGTGATAGGGCCGGCGGCGGCAACTTGCCAGCCGGAGGCGCCGAGGTCGGAGCGATAGAGCAGTTGATAGTTACGATCCGGCAGGTAGGGCCAAAAGCTGACCTGGACAGAGTTGCTGGAGGTTTCGCCGGTGAATTGGAGGCGTGAGACAGGGTCGTTAGGGATTGTGCCCATGACGTATTCCTGCGCGGTGGTGTAGCTGTCGCCGTCGGGGTCGGCGAGAGGATCTATGGGTCCGCCGAAATAGAAATTCTGCCACCACGATGGAATGGTGGTGCCGGTGGTGATGTCCTGAGAATCAACGTAGCTGAAGCGAGCGGCGTCGGCCATGATGACGGAGGGATTCGCGAAGTTGCCGATTCGAAGGAAGCCCGATGTTCCTTGAGCAAACTCGAGTGCCGATCCGATGAGCCGCCAGCCGCCACCATTCGCCTGCTGGTTCACGGGAACGGTAGATGCGCCGCCATTGTAGGAGATGGTATGGGGCGCGTTATTCGCGCGATTGCCGCCTTGCGGATACCAAATTTCGACGTCGTATTTTCCGGGGATGAGGATGTTGGGGCGGAAGGTCGCGGTGGCATTGGTCGAACTGGCGGAGTTGGAGGCATAAACATAGTTGGAGAGATATTTATCCGTCGAAGTGTTGTTGGTAGTCCATGAACCCGTAAGTGTGAGCGCCGGGTTGTCGAGAATGATTTTTCCCGCAGTAGAGAATTGATAGTAAGTGGAAATGTAATTAGTGCCGCCTACGCTGGAGATGACCTGATAGGAATAACTCGTATCTGGCGAGAGGCCAGTGATCAGAACGACGTGATTCGTTTTGAGAGCAGGATCGGTGTACGAGCTGAGGCTGAGTGGGGATTGCCCCGCTAAGTCGAATTGAACGACACTATCGCTGAGGAGGGATGTATCCCAGGAAATCAGCGCGCTGCGCGCGCCGGGAGTGGCGCGCACATTGTTTATGTAAGGTGAATCGGAGAGGGTCAGCAGGGCGTTGGAACTGGTGACGCTGCCAATGGCGTTTGTGACGGTGACGCTGTAATTGCCGATGTTGGGAGCATCCACGTCCAGTACCGTGAGCGAGCTATTCGTTTCGTTCGGGATAGGGTTGGCGTTGAAGCGCCATTGGAAACTGAACGGGGCAGCCCCAGTGACGCCGACTGTGAAGACGGCGTCTGCATGTGGGAAGACGGACAGGCTTTGGGGTTGCGAGCTTATTCCAGGAGCTCCAGAGGGAACTATGACACTTAGCACGCCAGCGCCCGAGGTGGCTAGTCCAGTAGCATTGCTCGCGGTGACGGTGTAACTACCCGCGTCGGAAGCCTGAACATTACTGATAACGAGGTTGCTGCTGGTAGCGCCGGGTCGGACAGTGCCGTTCCGCTTCCATTGATAGTTGAGTTGCGAGCCTGTGATGCGTGGCGTAAGTGTCGCGGTCAATCCCTGTGTCGCAGTAATACTCGGCGGCGATTTGACGATTAGGGGAGGATAATTGTTTGTAGGCGTGAGAATCGAGGAGGCGTCGAGAATAATAAAACCGCTCTGAATGTCGCTGAGGAGGATTTTGTCAAAACCCAGCGATGGATAGATGCCCCAGTTGCCCTGGTAGGACTGGCTGGGGGAAGCCGCGTAAGTATCCCAGAAGGCGACGCGGACGGGGTTGGTGCGGTCGGTGATATCGAAAATCTGGATGCCGTTTTGATACCAGCTTATGAAGAGGAAATTGCTGACGATAACGGGATTGTGGGGGATATCGCCTTCGATGCCCATGCTTGCGGGATTGATCGTCAGAAGGGGCGGAGGATTTCCAATGGCGTCCGCCGAGGGATGGGATGGTGTGGAAATGTCGTAAAAGCTGACGTCGCCGCCCGGAGTTTCGCGGCAAACGACGAGCATGTTGCCGTCGGCAGTGGGCCAACTGCTGTGTGAATTGTAGCCGGAATAAACGCGGCCGAGCCATTGGGCTGGTTGACTGCCGATGTTGCTGACATCCCAGATGTCGGTCTGGCCGAGTGAATTCGTGTTGCCGTCGCTATTACCACCCCAGCCGGAAGTGTAGAGAATGGTGCTGGCGCCTTTTTGGGAAGCGGTGATCTGATGGACTTTGGTGGTGTTGGTAGTCACGATGTCGCGCACGTAAACGGGCGCGGACGGATTGGCGACGTTGAAAACTTTCACGCTGACGATGCCTGTGTTGTGAGCAGCCAAATATAGAAAATTTCTCTCGAGGAAAAGAGTGTGGACATCATTGAAGCCTTTGGTGACCGTGCCGGCAGTATTGGTAGTAATCCGAGATAGAAGGACTGGAGCGGCGGGATTGGTGAGCGAGATGATGTGTGTGCCGCTGCCATCCCGACTCGCGCCCCAGGAACCCACGTAGAGAATTTTGTCACGGATGACACCTTGCTCGAAGCGGTTTCCGACGCCGGAGCCAAAGGTATAATTAGTCTTGAGCAACGGCGTGGAGGGATTGGAGATATCGTAAACTCCGAAACCGAACGTGGAGTAAGCAGTCCAGACCCCCATGCAGGCATTTGAGCCTTCGCCCCAAACGTCGCCGAAGCCGCTACTGGCCTGGGGCGGCTTGTTCGTGCCCACAAGGCGAATGTTCAGTTTGTTGGGTTGCGCATGGGTGGGGGTGGCGGCCAGAAGAAATGAGGCGATGAGGGCCGAAATCCGCACGGGATGAAAATTGAAATTGAATTCCGCTACCCGAATCATTTGTGAATCTCATCATTCTATACCTGCCGCATCGTCAAATAACAATTACAAAATAGTCCTGAGTTGCTTTGGGAGCGTAATTTGCGTAAGCTGGCGGCGAAGATGGCCTTAAAGGTATACGTTGACGGAAAATACTATGGGGAACGTGACGCGAAAATCTCGGTTTTCGATCACGGTCTGTTGTACGGGGACGGGGTTTTTGAAGGAATTCGGGCGTATAACGGCCGGGTATTCAAGCTGAAGGAGCATATAGATCGGCTATTCTACTCGGCCAAAGGGATACTGCTGACGATTCCGATGTCGCACCGGGATTTGATGGCCGCGGTGGTGGACACCTGCCGAAAGAACAAGATTCGCGACGGGTATATCCGGTTGGTGGTGACGCGCGGTGTGGGAACGCTGGGGCTGAACCCGAATCGTTGCAAGAAGCCGTCGATAATCATTATTGCTGACAAGATTCAGCTTTATCCGGTGGAGGTTTACAATCGCGGATTGGAGATCATTACAGTGCCGACGACGCGGAATTTGCATAACGCGGTGAATCCGGCGATCAAATCGCTCAATTATCTCAACAACATTCTAGCGAAGATCGAGGCGAACAATTCCGGCTGCGAAGAGGCGATCATGCTGAACGCGGAAGGTTATGTGGCGGAGTGCACTGGCGACAATATATTTATCGTTAAGGACGATGAATTAATGACACCACCGTTGTCCGCCGGGGCGTTGTATGGAATCACCCGGAAAGTGGTGATGGAAATTGGCGCCGACTCGGGTCTGAGGGTAAGCGAGCCGAACCTGACGCGCTATGATTTGTTCAACGCGGATGAGTGTTTTGTGACCGGGACGGGCGCTGAATTGGTGCCCGTTGTAAAGATAGACGGTCGTGTGATTGGCAACGGCAAACCGGGAGCTGTCACAAAGCGATTGGTCTCCCAGTATCACGCCTTGACTAAAGCATCCGGCGAGCCGATATAGCATTAGTCACATTATGTTGTGCTGCGTTTGCAAAGAAAAGGAAGCCAGCGTGCATCTAACCCAGATCGCCGGGGACAAGATTCAAAAAGTGGACTTGTGCGAAGAATGCGCGAAAACCAAGGGGGTGAATGACCCGACTGGATTTTCGCTGGCGGACTTGTTGCTGGGGTTGGGGGCGTCGCAGGAGATCGAGCAGGCGGGAGGCGGATCGGAGATCAAATGCGCGCGATGTGGTTTTACACAGGCGGATTTTAAGAAAGCCGGACGCCTTGGTTGTCCGGAGTGTTACCAAACTTTTTCGGAAGCGCTGGAAGGTTTGCTGAAAACGATGCACAAGGGGACGCGTCACGTAGGCAAAGCTCCGGAAGCGTTGCGCAAGAGCCGGGACGCATCGGATCAGTTGAAGCAATTGCAGAAGAAGTTGAGCAAGGCTATCGAAGACGAAGATTTTGAAGCGGCGGCAATTTTGCGGGATGAAATCAAACGGGCGACCCGACAGCCCGACGCAGCCGCCACCTGATATGGACCTGCACCTGTTTCTCGTCCCACCAGCAGATACGGCGCGGCGAAAAGGGCCGCATGACCGCATTGTAATGTCGAGCCGGGTTCGGCTGGCGCGCAATCTCAAGGATTCCGCTTTCCCCGGCTGGGCAAAAAAACCGGAGCGCATTCGCGTCATGGAGTTGATCCGCCCCGCGGTGGAGTCATTGCCGGAAATGAAGGCGGCTTTTTCGGAGACAATGGATAGTCTTTCGACGCTGGATAAGCAGATATTGGTGGAGCGTCATTTGATCAGCCGCGAACACGCGGCGAAGAGCGGCGGCAGCGGGTTGGTGTTGAATCGGGACGAGACGCTCTGCTTCATGATTAACGAGGAGGACCATTTGCGGATGCAGGCGTTGCGTCCGGGATTGCAACTCCGGCAGGCTTACACGGCGATCGACCAGGCGGACTCGGCGCTGGAGCGGAAGCTCGATTATGCTTTTAATCCCGACCTGGGATATCTGACGGCCTGCCCCACGAATATCGGAACGGGGATTCGGGTGAGCGCCATGTTGCACCTTCCGGGGCTGGTGCTGGCCGAGCAGATTAATCCGATCATTCAATCGGTTAACAAGCTTGGATTGGCCGTGCGCGGGCTATATGGCGAGGGGACCGAGGCGCTGGGAAATGTCTTTCAAGTGTCCAATCAAATGACACTTGGGGAGTCAGAATCGGCCATTGTGGAGCGATTAGAGAAGGTTTTGGCACAGATAATCGAGCATGAGGAGAACGCCCGGGGCACATTATTCGAGAAGAAACTTAAGATGGTCTATAACCATATAGGTCGTGCGTACGGCATTTTAGCCAATGCCCACAGCATTTCTTCGAAGGAGACGATGAATTTGTTGTCGTTAATGCGGCTGGGAGTGGACATGGGGCTTTTCCCCGGGGTGGACCGGTCGCTGGCGGACGAGCTATTTATTCTGACGCAGCCGGCCCATTTGCAAAAACAGCATTCGGAGAAGCTCACGGCGGAGGAACGCGACTTGCTCCGAGCAGACATGGTGCGCGAGCGATTGCGGCCGGTCAGCCGGCCGGTTGGGAAGCCGCCGCTATCGCCGGGCAATGGATTGGACAAACCGCAAAACTGAAGGCAATGTGAAACAGTATGAGCGATGAAGCCATGAACAATTTTACGCCACGCGCGCAACAGGTGCTCGCGCTGGCGCGGAAAGAGGCGGATCGGTTCAATCACAACTTTGTGGGGACCGAGCATCTTTTGCTGGGTTTGATCAAGCTGGGACAGGGCGTAGCGGTGAACGTTCTGCAAAAGCTCGGACTGGATTTGGAAACGGTGCGGATGGAAGTGGAGAAACAGGTGGGGACCGGACCGGATCAGAAAATGATCGGCAATATCCCGTACACTCCGCGCGTTAAGAAGGTCCTCGCGCTCGCGGCGAAGGAAGCGAAGGCTCTCAATCATACGTACGTCGGCACCGAGCACATCCTTTTGGGTTTGCTGAGGGAAGGCGATGGAGTCGCCGCGCGGGTGTTGAAGAACCTGGATGTGGATATCGAACAGACGCGGCAGGAGATTCTCAAGGAACTCGATCCTAATTTTGCGGCGCAGCAGGAGGAAGCTCCGTCGGGTGAGAGCCCGGAAAAGCCGGCACCGGAGAAAAAGGGCGAGGTAAAGACCCCGGCGTTGAAAGCGTTCGGGCGGGACCTGACCGAAATCGCTCGCAAGGGAGAGATGGACCCCGTTATCGGGCGCAAGAACGAGATCGAGCGCGTGATCCAGATTTTGTGCCGTCGCACTAAGAACAACCCCGTTTTGCTAGGTGAAGCCGGGGTTGGGAAAACGGCTATCGTGGAAGGACTGGCGCAGGAGATTGCGGCGGGTAATGTGCCTGAGTTGTTGCGCGAGAAACGGGTCATCACGCTGGATTTGGCGTTAATGGTTGCGGGAACGAAATACCGCGGACAATTCGAGGAGCGGATCAAAGCAGTGATGGACGAAATCCGCCGATCGAAGAACATCATTCTTTTTATTGATGAATTGCACACGATCGTCGGCGCCGGTTCCGCGGAAGGCACGATGGATGCGTCGAACATTATCAAGCCGGCGTTGAGCCGAGGAGAATTGCAGTGCATCGGCGCGACGACCCTTAACGAGTATCGCAAATACATCGAAAAAGATGCCGCATTGGAGCGCCGGTTCCAGGCCGTCAAAGTGGAAGCGCCATCCGTCGAGGAAGCGATTTTGATCCTGAAAGGGTTGCGGCCCAAGTACGAGGACCATCATAAGGCCGAATTCTCTGACAAAGCCATTGAGGCGTCCGTGAAACTTTCGGACAGATATATCACCGACCGTTATCTGCCCGACAAAGCCATAGATTTGATGGATGAAGCGGGTTCGCGCGCGCGAATCGGCACGATGACCCGTCCACCGGAAGTAAAAGGACTGGAAATAGAGATCGAGGACATCAAGGGCCAGAAGGAAAAAGCCATCAAGAACCAGGATTTCGAAGGCGCGGCTTCGATGCGCGATAAAGAAAAGCAGGCCAAGGAAAAACTGGAAACCGTTTTACGTGATTGGCGGACCACCCGGGAAGAGAAAAAAGTAAAGGTGGACGAAGAAGACATTTTGCAGGTGGTTTCGAAATGGACGGGCATTCCGTTGCAACGGATGGAAAAAGACGAAATGCAGCGATTGATGCAGGTCGAAACTGAAATGGACAAAGTGGTGGTTGGACAGCGGGAAGCAGTCTCGGCGCTGTGCCGGGCGCTCCGGCGTTCGCGGGCCGATTTGAAAGATCCGCGCCGTCCGATCGGCACGTTTGCATTGCTCGGACCGACGGGCGTTGGAAAGACGTTGCTGGCCAAGACGCTTGCGGAACAATTATTTGGCGACCCGAAAGCGCTCATCCAATTGGATATGAGCGAATACATGGAGAAATTCAATGTTTCGCGCCTGATCGGCTCACCGCCTGGATATGTTGGCTATGAAGAAGGCGGCCAGCTTACCGAGCAGGTCCGTCGCAAGCCGTATTCCGTGGTGCTGTTCGACGAAATTGAAAAAGCGCACCCGGACGTCTGGAACCTGCTCTTGCAGATCCTGGAAGAAGGCAAGCTGACGGACAACGTCGGACGCATCGTCAATTTCCGGAATACCATCATTCTGATGACTTCGAATGTGGGATCGGACACGATCAAGAAGCAGTCCTCGATGGGATTCTCTCCGATCACGGATGAGAGCAGCTACGAGAAGATGCGGGAAAAGATTTTGGAAGAGGCCAAGAAAACGTTCCGGCCCGAATTCCTGAATCGCCTCGACGATATCGTTGTGTTCCGCTCGCTGACCAAAACTGACCTGATCCAGATCCTCGATTTGGAAATCAACAAGGTGATGCAACGCCTCAAGGCGAGGAACATCGTGCTGCAACTGGATGAGAAGGCGAAAGATCTCCTGGTGTCGAAAGGCCATGATCCGGCTTACGGGGCGAGGCCAATGCGCCGGGCAGTTGAACGGTCGCTGGAAGATCCTCTGGCGGAGGAAATTCTCAAGGGCACGTTCCACGAAGGCGAGCCGATCCTGGTCAGTGTTGAGAACGACAAGCTGTCGTTCAAGCAAAAGACGGCTGCTGAAGGCGCGCTTTCGAGCTAGAGCTCCGGCTCAGATTATCTTCGGTTTGTCGGCGTAAACTACGCGCCGGTAATGCTTTCCGGCTGGGGATAATGCCCCATGACTTTCCCTCTTTTCCTCTTGCATTTGAATAGAAAGGGGCCTAAAGCTGTCTTAAATAGGTCCCAATATACCCAAAACAAATTAATATGAAAAAGACAACGTTGATCCTCACCAGCATAGTTGGATTGGTAATTCTCGCGCTCGCGACTCCCTCCTTTGCCGCCGATGAAAAAGAAGGCAAAGCCAAGGAACGCACAATCAAAGGCGAAGGCAAATGCGCCAAATGTTCGATGAAAGAAGCGGACAAGTGCCAGAACGTCGTGGAAGTCGAAGCCAAGAACGGCAAGAAAGTGAAGTATTACATTGTTGAAAACGACATCAGCAAGGACTTCCACAAGAACATCTGCAAGGAAAACAAGAAAGTCACCGCGACCGGCACAAACAAGAAAGGCGCGGATGGCAAGAACGAGTTTACGGTGACCAAGATCGAAGTGGTCAAAGAGTAATTTGTTGAAGTAAAGCAGTAAGCGGTTTCATGGTTCAGGTGGTGGTTGGCGCCCGCAGTTGGGGATTGGAGTCCCGGCTGCGGGCGTTTAACGTTTTTCAGGCCAGGAAGAACGCGGTTTGGTCATTCTACGGGCGCGCGGCGAACCGGCGGTGCACGAGTAGCAAGACTTTATGACATATGAAGAATCCGCCATCGTGAATTTCCTGAAAGGAATTCCTGAGGAATTCGTCGCTCGAAGAGAGATCGCCCGCCGCGCTATCAAACGATCTTTGTTTGAGGAGGATCCGCATTGGGCGGATGCGCCGCTGTCGTCCTTGCTGGATCAGCGAATCATTGAGAAGAATGACAGCGCGCAGTACCGGCTGAAGAGAGAGAGGATTTGAAAAAATTCCAAGCTCCAACTCCCAAGCTCCAGAAAAGCTCCAACTCCTAATAACCAAGAGCCATCCCTCAAGCAGTTTCTCTGACGATCAGTTCTGACATGGGGCGCATTTTGCAATTGCCTTTCTGTCCCGGTTCACGTGTGCTCTGGATATGAACCTTCGCGTTATTTTTTGCGCTTTGCTCGCATCCAGCTCGTTTGGGGTATTGTCATCGGCGGGCCATACGCCGGCCGAGGAGATGGCAGACGCGGCGAATAATTTTTTGGCGGCGTTGTCGTCAGAGCAACGGAGCAAGGCGGTTTACGAGATGGGGGATGAGGAGCGGTATAACTGGGCGTTTGTGCCCAAGGCGCGAAAGGGGCTGCCGGTAAAGGAGATGACGCCCGCGCAACGCAACCTTGCGCATGCGATGTTGAGCACCGGCATGAGCCAAAGAGGGTACGTGAAGGCTGCAACCATCATGAGTCTCGAACAGATTTTGTATGATATCGAGAAGCAGAAGGGGCCGGTACGGGACTCGGAACTGTATTTTTTCACTGTCTTTGGGATGCCGGGCAAGGGGGCCTGGGGGTGGCGTGTGGAAGGGCATCATATATCGTTAAACTTCGCGATTGATGGAGGCCGAGTAGCGTCACTGACACCGTCGTTTATGGGATCCAATCCCGGGGAAGTAAAAGAAGGCGCGCGAAAGGGATTGCGGGTGCTGGAAGCGGAAGAAGAGCTGGCGCGCAAGCTCGTGAAGTCACTCGATGATGGCCAGCGCAAGACGGCGGTAATCGCCACGGACGCGCCAAAGGAAATCATAACGAGCAACCAAAGGTCGGCCAAAAGACTGGAGCCTGCGGGAATTGCAGTGGCGAGCCTGACGGATTCGCAGAAGGACATGCTGCGATCCGTAGTGAGGGAGTATGTGCTCCGGTTTCGGACAGATGTCGCGGAGCCTGAATTGGAACGAATGTTAAAGGCCGGGGAAATTTATTTTGCATGGGCCGGCGGCCTGGAGAGCGGCCAGCCGCATTACTATCGTGTCCAAGGCCCGGAGTTTCTGCTGGAGTACGACAACACCCAGAACAATGCGAATCATGTGCATACGGTCTGGCGCGATTTGAAGCACGATTTCGGCGGCGACGAATTGCGAGCGCATTACGAGAAGGTGCCGCACGGCAATTCGAGCGCCGGCATCCAGAAACCAAAATAACCGCCGGGGCGGTCGTCGCCACGGCCCATCAACATGAGCGCGAAAGCCATCGTGGAAGAAATCCGCAAGCTAGGGCGGGACAGCTACAAGAAGGTGCTATTCAATCATGGCGTGAAGGAGCCGTGTTTTGGCGTCAAGATTGAGGATTTGAAGAAGATCCAAAAGCGGATCAAGAAAGATTATAGGCTGGCGCTGGAGTTGTATGAGACCGGCAATTACGACGCGATGTATCTGGCGGGATTGATCGCGGATCCAGGCCAAATGACGAAGGCGGATTTGCAGCGCTGGGCGGAGAAGGCATATGGCGGGTCGTTGCCGGGATACACAGTGGCTGGAGTTGCGGCGGATGGCACCCACGGGTGGGAAATGGGATTGAAATGGATTGATTCGGATAAGGAATGCGTGGCGATCAGTGGATGGTCAACGCTCGCGGCAGTGACGTCGGTGAAAGTAGACGCGGAGCTTGACCAGCAGGAACTAAAACGGCTGCTGCAGCGGGTGGAGCGAACGATTCACGAAGCGCCGGATAGAGTGCGCTACACCATGAATGCATTTATGATCGCGCTGGGCAGTTATGTAAAATCCCTTACCCCGTTGGTGATGAAAGTCGCGGAGAAGATTGGACGGGTCCACGCGGACCTGGGCAACAATTCATGCCAGGTGCCGTTTGTGCCGGATTACATACGCAAGGTGGAGGCGCGCGGCAGAATTGGGAAGAAGCGCAAGACGGCAAGGTGCTGAGCCGAAAGGCTAAATTCTAAAGGCTAATGGCTGAAGTGGGGAAATTCCAAACCCCAAGAAAACAAAACCCCGGCCTTCGTCGGACTATGGCCCGGCAGGCAATAAAATCCCAAGCACCAAACCTCAAGGCGTGGCGGTATTTTTCGAGGGTTTTTCTCTTGCGTTTTCGGGGATGGATACTATGATTCAAATGCTCTGGTCGCTGGACTGGAGTGGAAACCAACTCGGGCTAGAATTACGATGAGAATTTTGCTTCAGCACGCGCGGACGCAGCTTTATTTGCGAGGATTAGGAGACTGGACGGCCAACCCATACGACGCATTTGATTTTCAGCATTCGCAAAAGGCGATCACCTTCGCACGGGATCATGTGCTAACGGGTGTTCAAATTGCGGTGAAGTTTGTGGATAGCGAGTGCGATGAAGTGGCCCCAATACCGCCGTTGATGCCGAGCGTTACGCAGCAGGCGACGATGCGTCACGTGGCGTAACTTCGGTGGTTTGGTTTTTCGCGATCCTTGCCGAATCTGTGATCGGCCGTCCCTTCGAGACCTGGTGGCTTTCTAATGCAATTTAACCTAATGCTGAAGCATTGGGCTATTCTCGATTGTCCCGTTCGGGACGGGGGGTGGAATAGGAGGGCAAGCCTGGAAGCGTTGCGGAACAGCCCCGCGGACGCGGGAGAAATCTGCACTACCTGGGAACGCTAAGTTTAAGGGCGCGCTTGAGCGCGGGTTCGATCGCTTCCGCCATTCGCATGAAACCAACATCGGTGGGATGTGTTCCGTCCACGGTGCCTTCGCCGTCATCGCCCAGCAATTTTTCCGAGGAGACGTAAAGGAGGCGTTTATCGCCGGCTTTGACGAGTTTCTCATAAATTTCCCGCAATCTGGCATTTGAATTGGCGGTGCGTTTTTGGTGGACGGGAACGAAAGCTTCATCGGTGTAACGGATGTTTTCAACCAGGATTATCGGGGTGGTGGGATGCGCAGCGCGCAATGTTTTTATGAACGGTTCAGTTCGTTCGGAGACGTTTTTGTCGATCATGTTGGGAAGGGGATCCAGCACATAAACTGAAGGATCGAGTTCCGCCAGGAGGCGGGCCACCTCGGGTTCGCTTAAGGCGTTGCCGGAAAAACCGAGGTTAAGGTGGGGGACACCGAGTTTTCGGCAAAGGATGGAAGGATAGGCCATGCCGGGCCGGGAAGCGCAGCCGCCCTGTAGAATGGAAGTTCCGTAAAAGGCAACGGATTTGGTTTTGGCGATTCGAGGCGGGGCGGGCTCGAAGCGGGCTGCGGCCGGCATTCCGATTTGAACTTCCTCGACGCCGTTGTAGAGCGGGAGATACAACAGGTATTCGCGAAATCCTGGCTTCAAGCCTTTGACAAGGGCTTTGTCGTTCGAAGGGAATTTATCTGGCCTTCCACTACCGACCCAATGCCACTTGCCATTTTCCTTCGTGTAAAGGTCGAGCCCGCTGACGCCGCTGGCGGGCATGTGAGCCATGGCGATGGGCTCGCGGCGGAGCGTCCATCGCGCCTGGATATCAATTGCGTCGGTTAGGAAACGAACGCACATTCCGGCGGAATCATGCGAGAGTTTCCAGACGGGCGTGCGCACAGTTTTTTCAGCGCGGGAGGGCAAGCGATCATAATAATGCGTGGTATCCTGCCAACCTTTTCCTTCGAGGGGCAGTTGACGTATGTCGTGCCAGGCGAGCGGAACTTCGCTGGTGGCGGGTTCAGCGCCGATGGCGCGAGCGGCGGCGAGGAAGAGGCAGATACAAATTAGATGCAGGGATTGTTTCATGATTGGCAGGAGACTGTTGAATTATTCTCTACCCGGCGGCTACTTATAAACAGGCTGCTCGGGAAGCTGCTCGAAATCGATGAAGCCGGTTTTGTTCTTCAGCTTCTTCCACTTGGTATTGAGCTTATCAATCCGCTTTTGCGTGGCGGGATGGCTGCTGAAAGCTCGAATGGTCAAGTCGCCGCCGCCTCGCCCTTCCTCCGCTTCGAGTTTGCCCAACATGTCGGCGAGGCCGCGAGGGTCGATGTGGGCGTCCACGAGATAATTGAATCCCACGGTATCAGCTTCAAGTTCGTATTCCTGGGAGAAGCTTTGGGCGACGAGGATTTGTGAACCGGCGCCGAGCAGGCTGGTGGAGTTTCCGCCGAGAAAGGTACGGAAGATGAGGTATGGTCCGGCGGCGGAGATGACCTGGCGGAAGCCGTGCTTTTCAGTGACGTGCGCCACTTCGTGGGCGATGACGCCGACGAGTTCCTCCGGCCGTTTGGAAAGTTCGAGCAATCCGGTGTTCACGACGACGTGGCCGCCGGGAAGGGCAAAAGCGTTCGGCTCGGGATCATCCGAAATATAGAACTTGTAAGTGACACCAGATTTGGGGAGCGCGGAGAGGAGCGGCCCGACATCACGGAGTAATTTGGCTTTAAGCTTCGGGTCTTCGATAAAAGTGCTTTCGAGTTTGAATTCAGCCAGGAGGGTATCGCCCATTTGTTTTTCCCACTGGGCGGGAATCCGGGCGACGAGAATTCGAACCATCACACCCACCAGGACGTTGCCGACGATGGCGATGATCACGAGGCCGATCAGGCAGTAGAGCGTGATTTTGAGCGTGCGGCTGGTTTCGCCACGGCTCTGCATTTCCTTGAGCTGGCTGCGAGTATGCGAGTCAGTGCAGAGGGAGTTATTTCGCAGAACGGCTTTTTCGAAGGTGCAAATTTCCCAACCGGGCTGGGTAGGGTCGGTGAAATAAACGCCTTCGTCTTCGCCCTGGCCGCGGACGATTTCCAATTGATTGAGAGGAAATTCGAGCGTGTAGGCTTCGGATTCGAATTTAAGGCGCCAGCGATCGATGACAATGCGGCCTACGGCAACTTCGTATCCCTGGCTGGGATTGGAAGCCTGAGCGATGAAGCCTGAGGTGTCTTCATTCAAGCAATTTGAGGGTAATTAAAGTGAAGACAGGGAGCCACAAAAAAGCACCAAGCATTCGCCTCCGGTAGGGGTCGGCTCGCAGTCTTCCCTCTCCACTTCGTGGCGAGCGAAGACTGGTACGCGAGGCGGGGGTCGAACCCACAACCTTCGGCTCCGGAGGCCGACGCTCTATCCAATTGAGCTACTCGCGCAGAGTGCCCTCAGCCTAGGCCACCACCCCACCTTGAGCAACTCGTTTCTCCAGTTCGTTGCGCGCGAGTTTTGGTTTGCAATCGCGCGGTTTGCCTTGGATAGTTTTCGCCTGCGCCCTATTCAATAGGAATGGCGCTTAAGCAATGAAGACCATACTACCGTGGCTATGCGCTGCGATCCTGGCGGCGGGATTGGCATTTGCAATGATGTCTAATCAGAAGCAGGCCGCCGAACTGCAACAGCGCCGGGCGGAGAGCCAGGAATTGGAGAGCCTGAAAGCGGCGGCGGAGGAAGCAAAGAGCACCCAGTCGCAATCGGAAGGGGCGGAGTTGGCGCGATTGCGGGAGGACAATAAGGATTTGCTGAAGCTGCGGAACGAGGTGCAAAAGCTTCGGTCGGAAAAGGAGCAGCTTTCGAAGCAGGTTCAAACTTCCCAGGCGCAAGCGCAAGCCGCGCAAGCGCAAGCACAGAATGCGCAGGCACAATTTCAAACCGCGCAGCAGCAGGCTCAGACGGCGCAGGCACAGGCAGCGGCGTTGCGGCTCAACGCGGCACCGGAAGCGCGCCAGGGCGTTTGCATCAATAACCTACGTCAAATAGACGGCGCGAAGCAGCAATGGGCGCTTGAGAACGGAAGGACAGCCGATGCCACTCCCGCGGTTGAAGAGGTTGCAAAGTATTTGGCTGGTACCAGGCTGCCGATTTGTCCTGGAGGAGGAGCCTACACGTTAAACGCCGTGAATGTGAAGCCGATGTGCAATGTGCCGGGGCACGTTTTGCAATAGTCAGGTATTCAGGTAGGATTTTCCCAGCCGGCAGGGATGGTCCGAGCCGGACGGGCCAAGGCGCTCCCGGTGAGTTTTGCAGTAGGCCGAGATTCAGGTGGGATTTTCCCGTTGAACCCAGGTCGTCGCGTAATGGGTCAATTCGGAGGCGCTGGTCAGGTTCAGCTTCTTCTTAATCTGCTCGCGATAATATTCGATCGTCTTGACGCTCAGGTGCAATTCGTCGGCGATTTCCTTGGTCTTCTTCCAGCGGCCGATTAGCTGGAACACTTCCATTTCGCGGTCGCTGAGTTTCTTGACGGGCGATTCGTTGATGTCCTTCTGACCGCGGACCTGTTGCTGTAGCATCTTCGCGCCGAGCTTTTCGGAGACGTAAATGGCGCCGCTCAGGACGCGCCGGACGGCCGTGATGACTTTTTCGAGCGCTTCCTCTTTCATGAGGTAGCCCAGCGCACCGGCGCGGAAAGCGATCTCGGCGTAAATAGTTTCGTCGTGCCCGCTCACCACGAGCACTGGCAATTTGGAGTCGCGCGCCTTGATGTTGCGCATCAATTCCAGGCCGCTGCTGTCTTTGAGTGAAATATCGGCAATGACGAGGTCCGGCTTGAGCTGTTCGATCGCGCTTAAAGCTTTGGAAGCATCCTCCTCCTCTCCACAGACCATGAGATCTCCCTCGCGATTGATCAATTGCGCGATGCCGAAGCGCACCACCGCGTGGTCATCCACCAGGAGGATCCGCGTGCGATTATCCTTTGCCGGAGCTGCTTTTGATTGGGCCATGCTCTTTCGGCGATTGTGCAGGAATCATGCCGAAAGCGCAAATAAAAGTGACGTTCAATCATCCTCATCCGACGGCGCCGCCGGCAGCGAAGCCACCACGTTGCTTTTGGAATCCTTCACCAAAACGATCCCGCACGGCTCCGAGCCGCAGAGCGCCACTAACGGACGCCCGTGGCTCCCGTGCACCGTCAACATGCCGCCGTGCAAGCCGTCCGACGTGATCTTAACCGTCGTCTTCAAATCCTGGTTCACCGCCATCAACTCACCGCAAAGATCGTTCGCATGCAGCAACACCCGCGGATGATTGTCATCGTGCAACACGCTCACCGCGCCGCCCGTCTCCGCCGCTTTGAGCAACGCGCGTGGTTTGCCCTGTTCCAACACACCCATCTGGCCGCGGCCCGTCTCGTTATCCACGTTCATTTGAACGCCCAATTTCAGGTCCTTGCCGTAAAGATCGCACTGCGCCTCGTCCCCCTCCACCTTCAGGATCATGCGCGCGCGGCCATCGCCGCCCCACAAAGACAGGAAAGGCCCATCGGCGCTGCCGGCCAGGAGTCCCTGTGTCTCGCTTGGCTTTTCGGGATTGCACAACGTGATGATGGCGCAACGGAGGTGCAGAATTTTTGGTTTGCCTGGCAAATCATCGCGCTCCTCCACGTTGATCAACGAGCGCAAATCCGCCAACTGCCGGCGCAAATCCGCCACGTCCTTTTTCAACCGCCCAATCTCATCGTTGGTTTCCATGCGTCCATGGAAAACGAGGATGGGGAGGGGGGCAAGAATTTAACGATGACGTTCTGCGCCGCGCCGCTTTTACGCTTCGGGAACGTGGGCATAATCGGCGCGATCGTTGCAGCGGAAGTTAGCCGGCCGCTGCGAGTTTCTTGCGAATCCACTCTGGATCGCGGCGACAGTCAAGCACGCGAAAGACGACAGCTTCCTCCGCGATGGCTCGATAATAAACTGCATACGGGAATCGCTTTGCGAGTAGCCGATGAAAGCCGAATCGAACCGGGTGAATGCCTGCATACAATACCAGGGAATCAATGTCTGCAAACATACTATCGTAAAAGTAGTCGCCAATACCTCTTTCCCTGCGATTGTAAAAGCGCCGACCAACCGCCAAATCTTCAAGGCCGGGACGAAGTATGCGGACGTTCATTCAGCGCGCTTGCGCAGCTCTTTTTTTGCGTCTTCCCAATCCAACACTTCGACCCGTCCGGCTGCAAACTCCGCTTCGGTCTCTCGGAGCGCCAGTTCGTGCCAGGCGGGACTAACAAATGATTCATCCTCGGCGGCGAGATCACTCCAAAGTGCCTCGATGATTTTGAGCTTTTCGGTCGCCGGAAGTTTGCGGAGTTCTGCGATACTCATCCGCCAAAGTCTAACCGGAATACCTTTACGCTGCAACCATCCTACGGCCTGGTTTCGGTGGAGCGAGCGCCGGCGTTTACAAGGACCGTCAAGCACTCAGGGCTGCAGCCCATTTGTTGTGCGAGCTCCAAAACTGGCTTGCCCGTGAAGCCGCGAGCGTTCACGTCCGCTCCGGCTTGCACCAACAGCGCGACCATGGCTTCCGGGCTATGGGGACGCAGCGCTTGTATGAGAATCGTGTCGCCGTAGTTATTGGTCTTGTTTGGATTGGCGCCAGCAGCGAGCAGCATGGGGACTCTTTTCGACGGGGGAAGGTGGCTGGCCAGATCCTGGCGCACGGCCCACGAAAGAGCGGCGTCCTTCTCTGCCTGGGGAGGGTTTCGAGCTACTGCTGCGGTAAGGCCGTTCACGTCATCGGGGTTTTTGAGGGCTGTCTCCAACGGGCTGAGGCCAACGGGATAGAGCCGCTCAAGGCCGACAACAGCAATAACCATCAGCATCACCATCGCGATGTGCGCAACGAGCCATTTCGGGCCGGCCGCGGTTGCCAGCAGGGCGTGACCGAGAGCAATAGTCAGGAAAGAGCCCAGCCAGAGATAAAAGCCAGGCAGGCGTCGTACGATGTTTGCCTGATCGTTGTCACCATATAGTGCGGGCAATGTGTAAGCGCTGGCGGCAAGAACAAATGCCACCAGACTGAGGACAAATCCTATTTTGTGACTCTTGAAAAGCGTAATACAAAGTAGAACGAGCAAGACGTTTGCGAACCATGCTGGACACTTTGCCACAAGTCCGAGCCATCCGAGGAGAGCCGGAACATAACCACTCACAACTGCCCACTCGCCCGTTCGATCCGAACGTGTTTCCCAAACGGGAAGGGCAACCGACAAGCCCCACAGGAGAACAGTGATCAGGACGGCAATGCTTGCGATAAGCCGAGGGTTGAGGCCCAAGGGAGCGGTAGTGGTGGCTGGCTCAGGGCTATTCATGGCAATCTCGTCATCAGATTCCATACGCCCATGGAAAACGAGGAAGGGGATAGGGGCAAGGATTTAACTGAGGGTCAAGTTCAATCAAGGCTGGTGTTAGCCCAACTGCGAATGAATCTTTTCAAGGTCATTTTGTGAAATGGGATGTGCGTGCTGGTCGCCGGTGAAGTTTAATAAATATATACCATCGCCGAGCCTGACGACGTGGCACGATTTCTTGCCAACACGTCCAAAGAAGTGAATTTCTTTTATGCTACGCTGCCAAAATCCATGAATAAGACGCAGTCCAATAGTCAACGGCCACGTGTGAAAATGGTTTCTCTGAAGCCGCTTTAGAATTGAGGTCAATGACGCGCGACACTGCTGCGCTTCCCTTTCTGTCAGGTAAATCGAGATGCCGGCAACAAACAAATTGCGTCTCGGAGAAATTAGTCTAAAGCCCGTCGGCTCCTTTGTTATTGTCCATTGTCTGGTGGCTGACATGAGGGGTGGTTGACGCAACTAACACTTTGAAACCGGGTGATATACAAACGGGTTTTAGTCCGCAATCTCGTCATCAGATTCCATGCGCCCATGGAAAACGAGGAAGGGAAATGGGGCAAGGATTTAACGTTGCGCCGTCATGCCCGCGCTTTGGGGCGATACCAAGGGCACCACGATGGCCACTCCCATTCCTCCGCAAGACGCTCAGTCCTATAAACAACAGGGATGCCGTCCGGACCGATAAAGTCGAAATCAACCCAGTAGTGTACAATTCGACCCATGTGCCTGCGGCGATATTCCCAATGCGCGACCGGTTTGTTGCCCGCTCCAATGTAGGATCCGTCCCCAATCTGCGTTGGTGTTCCAAGGAGATGCCTGATCTCTGCCTGAGTCATTCCATCCTTCACGCCGCGCCAACGAGACTCGAAGCCTTGGGACTGACCAAACAAGAAGGCCAGCACACCACAAATCACGAGTCCTGCGATGAATCCCAGCTTCAACTTCGATTTGCTCATGGGCCAAACTGTATAAACTATATGATGGCAGGAAAGAATTCCAACCGCCCAATCTCGTCATTAGGCGCCCCACTAAAATCGAGACTCCCAAACATAAAACTTAACCTGCGGGATGAGAGTGGATAAAACCGTTAGCAGCAGCAACGAAGCTGTGACACGAATCGGAGTGCTGTGGTGAAAGGTTTCGCGATTCCGCCAGGCCTGGCCGTAGCAGAATACGCCCAATATCCACGTGATGGGACACACCACCATCGAAAAAAACAGAACATCGCCATCGCGTTCGTCCCCGCTCGGTTCGTACGTCGTCCAATAGTAAATCGGCAGCCAATAGAGCACCACATTGAGAGCGGCGAGCGATGCCAGCCGGAACAGGATGTCAGCGGGTGCAAGCCTGCTCCACGAAAGTATCCCGGACGGCGAGGATGTTGCGTAATTCGGAATGCGAGCCATTCTGCAAACAAACCGAAGCGCGTAGGCCATTGCTACCGCATAAAGAGCGAGGCTCAGAAGTAGCGGTGAACAGGCATCCCACAACATTAGGATGAAGTCCATAGAGGTTCAGGATACAAACGAGGAATGGGAGTGGGGCAAGGTTTACTTAATCCACTCTGGCACCCAGCGCGGCCGTAATCCAGGGACAACGCGTCGGCGCATAGTGGCAGCCGGCTGCCCGGATTCATCGAAAATGCGCAGCTCCCACCACGAATACTGAATCTTGAATTCACTTGTCTTGCCCTTGCCGTACGGCTTTGTCCAGGACCAGCCGTCTGGCTTGCGAGCGTATGTTCCGCACTCGTCGCGTCCTCCCTCATGAATCAATGAAACCTTGCCCCTCGAGAATTCCCAATAAAAATCACCTTCAATACCTATTCTACTATCTGCGACGTACCGACCCGCGGGAGAACGCGGGTTGGTGAAGCAGGCCAGCCCGATTGTTACCAGAACCAGTAAGCCGCAACCCCAAATGATCCTGCGACGAGTGCGCCCATGCCCCTCGTTAGATTCCATACGCCCATGGAAAACGAGGAAGGGAAGTGGGGCAAGGTTTTAACGAAAAACACCGTCGAGAGCTACGGACGGGGCCCAGTCAGGTCACCTCACTTTTTGAGTAGGATGACGTCGTCGTGAAAATAATCTGTGATGTGGCGCGGTATGTAGCCCTTATGCGACACGGTGATATTGGGATTCCACCCCTTGCCGGAAGTTTCGATTTCGCCACCTGGGCCAGCAACATTAAAAAGGTGGCTATGGTGTGTCTCCTTAAGATGAAACCTTCCTGATGAGTCGGACTTGCATGACACTCCCGGATGGCCAGTGAAGTGTATCTTCGCGCCCGCTACGGGAGAACGGTCACGTTCGTCAAGAATAGTCCCAGAAATTTTATTCGATCGGGGTGATGTGTGTGGTCGGAAGACTGGAACACATCCAGCCAACAGAAGGACAGCCAGAAGCAAGAGCACGAGTCGCATGGCAGGTTAATAAAGGATTAGGCAGAGCTAGATATCCATCGAAAAGCGCGTCGAACGAACGGATTGCCGAAAGGTTAGAGGTTGGCGCAGATGCGGTCAACGGTCCCAATTACTCAGTGGAGGATGCTGCGATCTCGCGTGACGGCGTGGCGATGTCGGACGGGAGTGGAGGATTCTCGGGCGTTTGGAGGGCGTTGTCGGTGGGGATTTGGAAATTCCCGGGCGAGTTTTCCTCACTGGACGGGTTTTGCTAGATGTAGGGCATGACGTTCGGTGTTCCATTTCGAGCCGGTTCTTAAGTGAGCGAATTTCGGATCAAGGGCGCGGTTGACGTTAGCTGGGGCGCAACCTCCTTCAGGGTTGGGGGCGTGTTGGATGGTTAACCCGGGGTAGGTCCGCGAGGCGTCGGAGCGGACCTACCCCGGGCTGAGTTGCGTTGCCCCGTTGGGGCAAGTCTATCAGCGCGTCTGCGCCATCGGCGCTGCCGGCCCCGGGCCCTGGAGCAATCCGAGCACGAAGATCGTGCCGTGATTTTGTAACGCGTAGGGTTTTGTTACAGCCATAGGGCGGGGGAGGTTTGTTTGGTTCCTCTCTCGCTCCTTTTTTTGTTTCTCAGTTGAAGGTAAGTCGGAGGATATAGTCTTGGCGACCGGACTAGTCAGATCTGTGGACTTGTGCTTTGGCGACGACGCGCTATCGCTTCGGCGATCTGAAGAAACAGGAAGACCGGCAATAATCCCAAGGATTGAACTACAACAAAGATTAACACAAACAATACGGCTGGGCTCATGCATCCTCCTGGCGGGGAAACTGCGGAAAGTCCCAAAATGGTCAAACCAAAAGCTGACAGAATCAGTGTGCCGATCCAGAGAACCCAGCTACCCAGCCTGGAAGGACGCATCTTGAATGCTGCCAGGAGAATCACCACGTGTGGCAGCATTACCAAGCCGAGCAACAGAACGAACATTCCAAAACCTACCCAGCCTTCAGTCGCACCGGATGCTTCCATCTCTAAGGCTAGTTTAGTGGCTAATCCCGGTGACCCATAACATAGCTGAATCGTCAGAAAAACCATCGCTATGCACGTGACGATACAGGTCAACGCAACTGCTCCCAAACATCGGTCACTACTCATGTTCTAGACCTGTTCTCGAAAATGAAGCGGGTGTGTTCGCCAGTGATGATCCATCCACGCATGACAATGCTACATTCCCTATTGCTCATGGCAAAGTTTCCCAATTTCCGATTGGAGCATTTGCCCGAGGCGGTCCGGCGGAACTAATGTCGTAGGAGTTGGTATTGTGGCGACCTGGGGACTCGTAACGATAATCATTGTTCCACGGATCCTTTGCAATGCCTTGGAGGTAAGGACCGTTCCAGTTCGTAGCGCCGGCGGGTTTGCGGACGAGGTCTAGCAGGCCGTTGGTGCCTGACGGAAAACAGCCGTTATCGGCTCGGAAGGTATCCAAGGCAGTCTCGAAATTGGAAAGATCCACCCTGACCGTGTAGACTGGTGCGTGCCGTGGGTGTTTTCCTCGTCGCAAGAGCGCGGGCGAGAATGTCATCCAGCAGAAACTGAGGAACAGAAGAATTGTGGCGAGGCTGGGCATAATGGCCGGGAGAAAGCGACTTCTCAAACCCGATATCGCCAGAACCATGGCAACGCCCCACCACACGCCGAAAACAAGGAAGAACGTCAGTATTGTGAAATTCGATCCAAAGAAGAATCCAAGCCCGTAGGCCAATAACCCAAGCCCGGACCAAATGATCGAGCAGATCCCGTCCCATTTTCTGTTCGTGAACGCTTTCATGTGGGCGCCATTAAATCAGTGCGTCGAGGACGAGGAGGAGAACGAGGACGAGGACGGGCTGCGGCCGAGGAGGAGGCTGTTCATGACGACGATGACGGTGCTGCCTAAGCCTAGTCTCTCCAAAAACCTGGCGGGGTGGGCGTGTTGTCCATGAAATCTGCGAGTATCAAAAAGTCAATTATTCCAAGGGGAATGGCAACGGCAAGGGAAACCGTTTGCGATGCTTCGAACAGCTTTCGCAAACAATAGTAAAGTATTCCGACACACACACCGGCTCCGAATATGTAAACAAACAATCTGTCGAAGCGCGACTCCTGCGAATGAGCAGGACTCTTGTCGCCTAACAGATGGTAGTAATCCCAAAAGTCGGACGGTGTGTCCGACTTTTCCATGATCTTTGCAACTACGAAAAAGACGACCCCAACTGTGACGCCTAACAAAATAGAATACTTAACCGGAGCACCCAGAAATTTCCTCAAACAGAAATAGGGAACGGCAACCGATACCGCGCATCCGATCAGGTAAATCCATTCTCGTCCGAGTGGTGAATTCGAAGGAGGTGTCATAAGGGGATTCTACCATTTAATGGACGAGCTGGGCACAAATATCGTTCCGTGCCCCTTCAGCACGCTTGCCTTGCTTGTGAGTCATCGTCGCAATGCGTCCCACATGTTTTCTTCAAAGGTCTTGTCCTTGCTGCCGTCGCGAACACGGACATAGATGAAGCACCACCACATAAGGAACCATCCCAGGTGAAACCGCCAGCCTTGAGCCCAGGTGAATTGCTCTCCGGTGTATGGCCCCCAGCGCATCCAGGTTATAACAAACAAAGCCAACCCACCAATGCCACAGCAGAGAGGCAAAAGGTGCCCACCTTGCTTACGATCATCAACCAGAACTGATATCGGGGATTTCTCGTCCCCACTAGCGATCGCAAACGGGCCGAGGAAAAGGGCCACGGGTATTATCGCGAAAAGCACGACGCAAATCCTGTCCGAAAGCGACCGATCGGGAGGAAGTTCCAGCCAACTAAAACCTTTCAGGTTGCGCATAATAATGGCTACGGCAAAAATTGCAAAAGCAGCGACCGTCGCGATCCATCCACGTATGACAATGCTACGCTTTCTAAGGCTCATGGTGACTAATTCGGTCGGCTTGGACTGCGATCTGCCTCCGAAGAGGAAGTGCGGTTCAATAGGAGACGAAGGCTGTTCATGACGACGATGACGGTGCTGCCTTCGTGGCCGACGACGCCGAGGGTAAGGGGTATCCGGCCCAGAAGCGCAAAGGTGACGAGGACGACGACTGTGCCAAGGGAGATGACGAGGTTTTGCCGGATGATGCGCCGGGCGCGTTGGCTGAGGCGAAAGGCGGCGAGGAAGTTTTCGAGGCGGTCGTGCATGAGGACGACGTCGGCTTGTTCAAGGGCGGCGTCGGACCCGCGCGCGCCCATGGCGACGCCAATGTGCGCGGCGGCGAGGCTGGGGGCGTCGTTGACGCCGTCTCCGACCATCGCGACGCGGCGGCCTTGCGCGGAGAGTTCGCGTATGGCGGTGACTTTTTGTTCGGGGGTGAGTTCGGCGCGGACGTCTTCGAGTTGAAGTTCGGCGCGGAGGTTGTCGGCAGTGGCGCGGCGGTCGCCGGTGAGGACGACGGATTGCAGGCCTTCGCGGCGGATTTCTTGAAGGACGTGACGGGCCTGGGGGCGGATGTCGTCGCGGAGAATGAGGCGGCCGAGGAGGTCGCCTTCGGTGAGCCAGATTTCGGATAGGCCGGGGGCAGTGGCGGGGACGGCGGCGATGGCGGTGGAGTGCGGGCCGGTTGCGAT
>JADMIO011000787.1_pt1 | contig 26143 bp, 31 predicted proteins | sample 8958161 | NCBI WGS metagenome assembly JADMIO01 (sample SAMN16585339, study PRJNA669376) | soil metagenome | isolation source: Crop rotation soil | place: USA: Cullars Rotation, Alabama | collected 2011 | reverse complement strand
GTAAAAGTAATCGGCTGATTATTCTTAAATTCCCTAATGAGATGAACCCTTGAATTTCTGCGACAAATGGGCGAAAAGAGGTAATTTAGTTTATTCGATGGATGTTCGTTAAAGCTACCTTGCTGGGGTAAACATGATGATTCTTGATGCTGTCTTAACATGTAATATCGTTCCGTTAAGTATTGTGTTTTAAAAAAAATAATGAACAAAGAGTCGCGACTTCTATAATTAAGCTACGATTATGCTTACAAGTATATAGACCAGGTTTCAAGCTGTTTTAGTTTTGGTTTGTAACCCTTCAAGCGCTTTTTGCAGTAACCTACGTGCATCAGAAAGGTTAGACTTCGATGTACCCTTCTGAAATGCTTAAAAGTTTAGCTATTTCCCGGTGTTTTCAGCCTTCGAAAACGTAAAGATTAAATACTAACCGGTAGGCTCTGGGTAACTGCTGTACCATCAAAAGCAATTCTTTTGCAGATAAATCCGAACTAACTTTTTCCTCAATCCACGGTTCGTTCAAACCTGACTCCATGGCAACCACCGCACGAAGAGGGTTGTTACTTCTATGCTTTTGCAAAGCCTGGTTAACCATAATCCGTCGAAGCCAGCCTTCAAAGGAGCCCTCGAACCTGAGTTGGTCTATTTTCCTGAAAGCTAACATAAAGCCTTCCTGCAAAATCTCTTCCGCTTCTTCCCGGCTCTGGCTGTAACGCAGACATACAGCCATCATTGGACGAGCAAATTTTTGGTACAAAGCATTTTGCGCTTGTCTTTTCCCTTTCACACAGTCCATAATAAATTGCTAACCCTGCAATAACCCACACGGCGTAATGGGTAGTGGCATCAACAAGGTCGGTTACAAGGTTTGATGTACCGGTAGTTCTTTGTACGATCCATGCCAGTGCTGCAATGGCCCCCAATGTTGCACCGATTGTGCGAACCCATTTATAAGCAGAAGTTTTACTTAACAGTATTAACGAGGGGACGATCATTGCAACAACAAGTAGTTGCATAATCTCGATACCCAAATTGAAGCCGAGGATACTCAATGCTAGCTTACCCGCGCTTAATTGAAGATTTGATAATACCGCCGCGAAAGCAAGGCCGTGTATTAATCCAAAGCCTGCTGCAATCAAGGATTCCCTGCCTGTAAAGATGGGTCGCAACGCATGAATAGCGGAAATTAAAATTAAAAACGAAATAAGTATCTCAACTGGTTGACCTGGTAGTTTTAGCCAGCCTAATGCGCCTATCAATAATGTAAACGAGTGACCGATCGTAAAAGCCGTCACGATTTTCAGCAATCGCATAAGACTGTACTTCAACCCGCCATACTTTCCCCAGTGCTTACCATTCGTTATCAACATTGCAGGGAGTAACAGCACGATCAAAAATAATAGGTGGTCGGTACCCTCCCTGATATGTTGCATGCCTAAGCTAAGCATCCTTTTAAAACCTTTCCACCAGCTTCCTTCCTCAAGGTTTACCTGCAGCGGGAGAATTTTTCCGGAGGGCACATCCATCTGAATGGCACCAATCTGTTGGGCATTTTTCTCTCCTTGTATCCCAGTGTTCCAGTCTTGACGTACATAGACCAGCGCGCTGTGTGTTACCACCTGATGTATGACAGCATCGTAGTTGAGAGTAAAGGCACGTAGATAACGGGGGTCAGATGGAGTAAGCGTGAAGAGAACGACCACTTCCTGGTAAGTGCCGACGTTCGGATCTTTGTCAGAAAGAACATTGATGCTTTCAATGTTGGTATTCCATGTGGCACCTTCGGAAGTTGCTTCTATATGGTTTTTGAAATAGGGTTTAAAAAAGGGGTCATTGAGGTTAGTTACTCGATTATCGCCAACAGCATTTGCCAGTTCTATAAGTGGCATCCTGGCTTCGCCATTAATGTGTTTATCGAGTACCGAAAGCTGGACAATAGAACTGGGCATAGGATGAGCAATGGCTTTGCTTCCGCAAAACAACACACATATCCAGAGCATATTTTTTCATTAGTATAAATCTTTATTAAGCAGATATCAGGACTTTTAATCATTATATCATAATGCTTCCTGCAGATGAAACACCCGTCCGGGTGAATAGCATTCAAAACGTACAAGAGTGCCCCGCTATGCAGCGGGGTAAACTGAGCAACGGCAGCTTAATAGTAGTAATAAAGCTAGTTACATAAAAATTAACATTCCATATCAGCAGGCTTCATTAGTTTCCACCATAGTCACTTTTACGGTCTCGCCATACAGGAGATACTGTATGTTTGAATTCAAATTTTTGAAACTAGATCGGATTGAGGAAGTCAATGCGCGGCTACTCGCATCCGCCAGCTAATTGGAAAGGATCGGCTATTGGCGTAAAATTCTTGCTAGTGCTTCCGGCTTTTCGCTTAGATAGTGTACAACTGAAACTTTAATGGATTGAACGATTCAAAATCCTTTGATGTAGCTGTTCCCAATATTCTCCACCCTCGTTGGTATCCCACCAGTGAAAGCTTTCACTCAACGCAGTAGGTAAATCCGGTTGTGTTCCCTCTAAGATGTCAGGTGATGTATTTTTAAACGCCTCACATCTATATGGTTCTGGCAGGGTATTAAACCATTCCTTAATTGTCTTTTCAGCAATGTTTGTCATAAAAATTTTTTTAAAGTTTTTGAATTTGATAAGCCAATTGTTTTATCATTCACACCCATGAATAAATCACCTTTTTTTCTAACCTCCTTACTATCGTAGTGATTTGGAATCGACTTGGATCAAGACCAATCTTTATTTCTTTCCACTGCAAAGGAGTTGAGACGGTAGGCTTGTGACCAGGTCTTACTGAATATGGCGCTGCAACCGTATCAGCTTCATCGTTTTGGTTGGGATCGAGGTAAAGTTTGCTCCCGCGCTTAGAGACTGTTATCTCTGTAGTTGTTATGTCGGGCAACATTGTATTTACTTCCAAGCAGAAATATTCCGCTATTTTTCTAGCTTCAGGAAAGGTGAAGCCCTGACAGGGTATATAAATATGGATACCTGTTCTTCCTGATGTTTTTGGAAAAGCCTTTAGATTATCACGGTCTTAGACTCTTTGGTAGCCCTTGCAGCTTCTATGACCTTCTTGAAGTCACTTTCGGTCGGGTCTAAGTCGATGATAATATAGTCGGGATATAAATAATTGGAGATACGGGATGTCCATGGATTGTAGCCCGCCTGGATCATTAAAGTGAGTAATACAAGAACTTAATCTGTTCTGGTGACACCTTTAGTTGCTAGCCCGAAAGCCCGAATGATGTGTAATGAGGATGAAACGTTGGGAAGCTGAGCTGCTGTGCCAACCTTGGTATGACGGTTATGACCAGTTGAGTTAGTTGTTTTCAGAAGCAACTACTCCTTTTACATTGAGTATTAAATATTCTGCTCTACTTCTTGACATCATGGTAACCATCCCTATAGACTCAAGTTTGCTAAAAACACTCCTGTTAAAAGAAAGTACATAAAAATGAACACGGAAATACCTGCTAGTAAAAGTTTGTAGATCCACTCGCTATTGTTCTTCTCGAGCAAAGCATAAAGTAAAAACATAACCCCAAAGACGATAAAAAGAATTTGAATTAACATATCTCTTTGATTGTAAAAAAATAAAAGGAAAAAAAGAGAAGCTAGTGCATACATGATTTGTACAAAGTAAAAAGTTTTACGCCACCTGATGTTAAATCTAAATAATTGAAACCTTCCATCAGGGTCGAGGTAGTCTTCTGAGTCATAGTCTTTAGGGAAAAGCATCATTCCTAGAAAGTACCATAGAACAGGAAGAACTAACGCAAGAGTATATAAATAAATATTTTTTTCTAAGTATTTAACCACGTACAAAAACCCCCACCAGAATTGAATTAATCCTATAATACGACTATAGTCCAAATAAGATGTGGCGGGTAGAAGACAATCTTATCTTTATTTTGATAAAGTTTCCACCATCCATCAAGAAACATCGTGATCACGTACCCTATAATGACGCCTATTGGAAGGACTAGGTATTCGACTTTACTCATAATTATAGTTCTAATATTAAGTATCCTTTTTCAGCAAAGTGAAGCTTTCTCTCTAATTCTCTCATGAATAAATTTGGGGACGGTAGTATTTTCGAAATCCGTATACTCGAGGCAAAGAATTTTCATCGGTTGTTCAGACAAATCATGGTGAGGTAGATATGTTTCAATCCCATGAATAGGTTTAAATCCAAAATACTCATAGTATTTGGCATTATGGGGAAGCAATTTATAAAAGCGGCTACGGGAGAGTCTAATCCACTCGCTAAAACTGCACTAATTCCACCCTCAAGAATGCTAAATCCAATGCTTGCCAAATGTCTAAATTTCGGGTTAGATGCTAAGCGCCCAGCTTCGAAAATTGTATATCCAGCGTCTCTAAACCTAAAGAATTCAACAAGGAGCTGATCTGGAACACATGGATAATTCAAGAAGGGGAAGTCGTATCCCCTATTCGAAATATTCTTCTTGCCCCATAAGTTATGGTATTCTCCAAATTTAAAAACATCATGATTAAATAATATCTTACTGTCGAACGTTAGTCTTGCGTATCCCAACGGCTCATCATCAATAAAAAGGCCGAAGAATCTTGAGTTTACATCGAACGAATCAATGTCTAGGCTGAGATCATTTTTTGAAAGAAATTTCGCCGTCGCTACTTCACTTGAGTAGTTCAAATATCGGATTTTAAACATCTCAATACGATCCTTAGTCCCGACGACTTCACGAAATATGGCATCCATTATGGTAATGGTTTTTAACATTTTAAACTAACCAGAATGCAAACATGGCTAACTTTAAAGACTCACAAAAAGAACTCGTCCCATGAATTCACGCTCTGTTAGTGATCGGTAGCATGATCACCGTAATTTAAACAAAATTGAATTTGAACATGATATTATTTCTGTCTAGAATAGATGTTTCTATGCATAGTGGATCAGCAGTGTAATTTGCTTATTAGATTCTTAACACAAGGACGCTCATAAGAAGGTAGATGATTGTACTGTCGTACTGTTCAGGTGCTTGGAAAGGTAATTCGTTCTTCTTAAAATATTATACGTGCGCAACACGCGTATCCGAAAATGTGTTTGAGCCTTGAGCTGCATACAGACTGAATGAAGTGGAACCCGGTGGAACGTTGGGGGTGGGTATCATGGCCTGGGGCAAACCGGATGTTTTGTTTGCCCGTGCCCAAACAATAAATACTTATTGCAAACATTAATGTTGTTACTGGGCTGCTGCCAGGTGTGGCTTGCATGCACCAACAGGTCAAGCTTTACGTTTGACGTGACGAAAGCAAGTGGTGAGTGTATTTAAAAGCTATTTAAAGCGGAATAAAAAAAATCACCCGTTATTAAAAGCGTTTCAGTTTCCGCAGTAATTATGGTATGTGTATGCCATTAGATTGTGGGTTGGCCAGGTCTGATACCGTAATTACTAAATCATTTGTAACCTTAGTATCAAGCCGTTGATTGAAAGCCATTCCTTGCTCGTTGATGCTCCGGAATAAAACAATTTCCCCATGCAAATGATCGTATATCAAATTACTATTTGTACCTAACTCGAAATTCATGGTTACGTTCATTGATGTGCTGGATTTTCCTATGACTGGAACAGGAACAGGTAGAGCTTTAGAGTTTATTGCAACAGGGTCAGGCAGCGATGGTGGCGGAGCTCCCGCCACAAACGGTCGAGGAACTACACGGATTACGTTCAGTTTAACAAGGACACGATAACTAACAGAAGTAAGCGGAAGAACAGCTTGAAACAATGCAGGAAAGTTTTTATGCCAGGACGGTGGTGCATTGCCGCTCAGTTCAAAATCTCGAAACCGAATATTAAATGATATCCTTACCTGGGTTTGAACCTGAGCATTCGCGAAGGCGATCTTCTGTAAATTGATAATAGCCATTGTTGCAGTTTTTTTTTGGAAACACGTGTTAGAGAAATTCTAAATGTACTTGCCGATATCTTCCATTTTTTTTGCCATGCAGGTAAGTTTAATACAAGCATTCTTATTTGACGGAGGAAGGTGTCAAAATAGAACTTATTATTTACAAATCAAAACCTCCCGCTGGCGGTTGCTTAAAGTAAAGAATTTCATAACTTGACGTTGTTTCATCATTACATCTTGCATATACCAGCCTTGAGCTGTATACGACTGAGTGGAGTGGAACCCGGTGGAACGTAGCGGGTGGATATCATGGCGTGCAGCTTTGGGTAAAGCTTTGCGGCGTTGATAGCGGCGGCCATGAGCAATGGCGGGTGGGCAGTGGAACGAGGTGGAGCGGAATGAAAGGCGCATGCAGCTGAAGGATCTTCTTGTTTGGGCAGGGGCAAACCGGTTGTTTTGTTTGCTTGTGCCAAAACTGTGACGATCATCTTCCCTGTGGTTTCTTTATCGGCTGGCTTGCATTATCTCTTGTTTTTGTAGCGTGGGCTCTGCAACCCGGTTCAACAAAAAAGTAAAATACACCTTGGAGGTGAATTTTTCTTTTTGTTGTCTTCGGTGTTGGCTATTTAACATAAAGTGCTTATAGGACAGCCACGTGTGGGAGCATGCTTGCATAAGCATGGAGTGGCTGTGCGAAGCGAACCTATAAGATCACTTTATGTTATTTAGCTTCGGTTTTATTTTTTTGGCATGAGGGCTGCCGTGTGGCTATGGCAGCAGCCCGGCTTCTTGTTTTGTGTGCATATATTGCATCAGGCTTTTGTGCACCGCAACGCAGTGAGGATGCGCATAGGCCTGTGCAGCCTAAACAGCATCACAACACAAAAAGCATGACAAAAAAATAAAACTGCAACACCGAAGAAGGCTTACGTGCGCCGAGGTTTGCGCAGGTAAGCGTTAACCGGGTTGGAGGAAAGCCGTCTGCAGAAGGCATGTAGAGCCCCCTAAGAGTGGTATGAAAATAAGTGTTCAAATTTGCTAAGTGCTTACTTTACGGGCATGTCTTCTAAACGCTGTAACAAATTGAAAGATGCCATACCCTGTTATTAATCTACTCACGAAATCTATTAATTTCGAAAGAGGGGTGAGTTGAGTTTTACCTACAAGGAAATCTGCCTTGTGGGTAATATCCAAAAAGGTAAAGTAATCTCCTAGGAATTGACCAGTTCCAAATAATGAAAACCTATTTGAATGAAATATGCTAGCGTAATAGGCGCTATACAGTAGAAGCGAAGCAAATAGTATGAAAAATAGTGCTTTCCGCCAACTTTCCCCGTGATTATTTGAAACTTTATTAAGGTGAAAAGTTAACAAGTCAAAGCCCTCCTCAGAAAACCATTTATGTATAGAGAACCATTTAGACTTTTGTGTAAGGCGGAAATTAAACTGTAGCAGTTTTTGTTGACTATCCATAGCTTTGCTCTGATACCAGCTGGCCTCAATTACATCGCCTTGGCTGTCAAAAAGTTTACGTAGCTGATTGTAGAACGATATTTTTTGTTCGTAATAGTCCCTATCAGGTAGGTGGTTGACAAGTGATTGCTGGTAAATATTTACACTAGCTCTCGGTAGTTTTGTGCTGCTTATGAAGCAATCTATCAGCTTGCTGTCGCGATATTCAAAGCGAAAAGCGCTTAGGTCGCTGCCAGTTATTTCAGTTTTTCCCAATGAACTATTTGCAATTCGAAATAGCGCAACTGCAGAAAAGTGCTGTTCCAATGTATCAATTTTGTTATCATAGGTTGCCTGTTTTCTTTTCCATGAATCCACGTATTGCTTGAAAAATTTCTTTTCCAGCCCGGATGCACTTTCAGTTGCAATTTTATAGCTAGAAATTTTTGAATTCCATCTTTGCATGCCCTGTATACATGGTTGGATATGACGAAGAATAAGCTGGCCTTGTATAGTCGACTCTTCAAATAAAGCGACGCTTATCAAAACATCATTTAATAGAAATAACGTATCCTTTAATAGAGCAGTTTGCTTAAAATTTAGATAAGTCAAAGAACTATTATTAATATATAACTCACCTTTTGAACCTGCCTGCCACTGGAGTTCTCGAATGTGACAATGTGTAAAATAAGCTTGTTGAATTGTGCTACCCTTAAAGAATACCGCCGCAAATAAATCAGAAATGGACATTTTGTTTATAATGCTATAACTACAATCGATGTCTCCACTTTGACTGTTTTCACATATTTCAAAATGGTCAATTTGGCTACCACTATGGATAGAGATGTTACCTCCCTGACTAAAGCTTCCAATGTAAATATTTCGGATTTGGCTATGGACCGATACATTCAGTTTTGCACAAAAACTGTGGTCGCTAAGGGTTATATATTCCGCTCTACTGTATTCGCTTATAGTAATGTCTGCTGCTTGACTTTTTTCTCCAATATATACCCCAAAGCTTTCACTTTTGTCGTTTAGCCTTAAACTTGCAATTTGACTGCCGCTGCTGATCTCTATATCTGCACATCGACTCTTACCTGTTATCGATATATCTCCAGTTCCGCTTCCAAATAAGACTTGAATATCCTTAATTGTACTGTTCTCACGTATTTCTATGTGGCCAAGTTGGGTTGATAATAATGCTAAATCGTCAGTCAATATTGACTCGACGATTATCCAATCCCCCAATTCGCAATTATTAAGAATCATTCCAGGCAGAACAGAATATATGGCTATAAAGTTGAATGAATAAAACTCCTTCCTCAATTTGTCCAATTTCAAAAAGCAACTAGGAGATGATAATGCTAAATCAACAGAATCCAGTATAATATACCATTCAGCATCTTTTATGGGTATCTTAATAAACTCCTTATACCTATTCTCTAATTCAGCACCCTGAACCAACATCAGTCCTTCAACACTATTGTCATAGTTCCGATACACGGCTTCGATAAATCTTTCTTCATCAATTTTTTTTGTGGTTTTAAGCGGCAGCGTCTTATCCATAGAACTGTTTGCATGAAAGTAGTGCACATTTGTGTTTTGAGTATGACATTTTCACCAGAAGTTTATTTTGGATACAAATTGTTTGGATTGGCCGTCATTAATATTTTAAAAAGCCCCGAAGGGCTTAAATGCTAAAATGGGAGATCGCTTACAAACCAAAAGACGATACCGTACACTGACACGGAATAATGCAGGTACCGACGCTGCATTTTGATGACTTGCACAGCGGCAATGCCGTGCAGGTATGTATACACCACTGGTTTTGAAAAAAAGCATTTAGGGAAGGTAGCCGTTGGCTTGAAAGTGCAAGTGAATTGTAATACTAACATAGCAGAGGTTTTAAGATTAAAAAATATGCTACGAGAAAAAAAACCGCTTTCGATAGCCAAAAGGAAACGGAATAAATGAAGGCCTGAGGTTAGCCCAGTGTAAGGATGCAGCCTGGCGGCTGTGTTTATGCCGTAGTCTTTTGGCTCCTTATCTATGGAGCTGACGCTTTGGCGGTTTTTAACTTTGTGGAATATTTTGTTAAGCTGCTCAGAGATTGCCACAGCCCGGGGCTCTACACAGTGCTTTACGCACGCTTGGCAATGACGAGTGGATGAGATTACCAAAGCCTGCGAGTCTGCGCATGGCTTTAGTAGGCTTCGCAATGACGAAGTAGGAGACTGCCACAGCCTGCGGCTGTACACAGTCCTTTACGGAGCCTTCGCAATGACGAGTGGATGAGATTGCCACAGCCTGCGCCCCTACACGGTGCTTTACGTAGGCTTTGCAATGACGAGTGAAGGAGATTGCCACAGCCTGCGGCTCTGCACTATGCGTCCAGGCAAGGTTCGCGATGACGAAGAAAGGGTTCACTATGACAATGAATGAGATTGCCCCAACCTGCAACTCTACACAGTGCTTTATGCAGGCTTCGCAATGACGAGTGAACGCTGCTCAATGGACGATCTGACCAGCTATTGGTATAAATACGAAACCGAAGGTGTCTAGTGCCGGCCTCGGCAGTATATGAACATCGGGAAATTAAAGGATGGAAAAACAAAGTGCCCTACCGGATAGGATTAAAAGATCAGCAGACATTCTTTGTTTCGGGTTTGTACTCAGTTACAGAACTGCCAGATAAAGACACAGGCAGTATTAGCAAACGCTGGACATTTACAATTATAACCCGGGAAGCGAATCATGTTATGAGGATGATCCACAACGGCGGGCCTAACAAATGGCGCATGCCGCTTTTTTTACCATTCGAAATGGCAAACCGATGGGTTGATGCTGAGTTGAGCAACGCGGATTATAGAGCCATTCTGAATTTTGAAATGCCGTCAGAAGCATTGGAGCATTGGCCGGTGTATAGCGTTAGAGGAAAGAAGCCTAGGGAAGATAATAAGATGAAGGATGTGGTTTACGAGTGGGAGACACTGCCTGAGTTAAGGGTGGATGGCTGACGGCATGTGCAGACCTGAATGGGAGGGATTGCCAGGTCAGACTTTAAAATGCCATCTTGAGACCCTGGAATGCTGGCCTTTTTATCCTGGTCCCGGGAAGGCAGTTCAGGAACATAATGAAACGAAAGATAATGCTTATGAAATGGACAAAGCTGCCCGCGCTTACTCCAGAGGGATAGGCCGTAGCGCCTGAGCTCCACTACTTATGATGATAGCAAACCTCTATCACACTTTCCAACGTTCGAGGTTGCTTTGAATAGCTTATGCAGTGGCTGTTCATTTTGACACATAGATAGGAACAACTGTTTTTTTAACCTCAGTTCCTCGTTTAGAAGTGACTGGAATATTAACGTATACGTCATACACATGAGCCGCACTAGGGTAACTATAGAAATATTGAAAATTTAAATCAAAAAATACATAAAATTTAACCTTAAGTTTGATTACGGATTTAGGATCAGACGGGCTAAGCATTTTATTCTGAATTTCAATGGAAGTTATCTGAAAATCAGTCGGGAAGTTCCGCTTGTTTTCTATAAAATCGCTGGATAGACAAACTATCTTTTCAATATTAATCGAGTCGTCTATCATTCCGATAAAATTTGCAGTTTCTATTTTCACTTCTATTTCCTCGTCTACCTCATAAGCACTTCTGTCGACATTGTAATTTATACTTTTAGGCCCTAATACTAAACAAGGCATTCTCCTGGGTTTCTTTTGGGTAAATTCTATCAAAGATTCCGAACCCATCCGAGAGCAATCCAACAAATGTGGCAAGTATTGTAGCAATGGCTATAAATTGGAACCAAACTTTTTTGTAAACTGGCGTTTTAGGGTTAGTCATTTGCTGATGATCGAATGTTTAAAATGTATGCAGATGTCGAACTGTATAACAAAATTGCGGAGTAGGTACAATCGTATATGGATTTAAGAACGACTTTAACACAGTCGCACCCGAGGTGAGAGCCAACGGCAGAGCTTTGCTTTTCATGGTTGTTTGACTGCCGCGATAGCACTTACTGATCCATACTGACTGCAGCAAAGTGAAACTTCAACTCCGTTTTTCCAGTACACAGGTCCACTTCCGTCCCTTTCGCCAATATAAAGATCAGATTGATAAAATGTAATAGCTGAAGCTGAGGCGTAGAGGCTGCGTTTCGGGAGAGTAGTTTTAACTCCATCTTTCCAGTAAACCGCATCTCCACGAGAACTGCCCACGACATAAATGCTGTTTCCTGTAACAGCTATAGCACTGGCAACAGCCGCTTCACCCCCAGGAAATTTTTCGAGTACTATCCTAGCTCCATTTTTCCAGTAAACTGCATCGCCCGAATCTGTAGCACAGACATATAAATCGTTTCCATGAAGTGCTATAGAAGTAGCCCCTACATCAACTACCCCATTTTTACCTAACAGCGTTTCAACGCCGTTCTTCCAATATACTGAGCGTTGCTCAATTATTTGGTCCTGACTCAAACCCAGCTGCATATACGTCATTGCCATTGATCGCTAAGGCATTTAGCCTTGCATATCCGCTTCCTGTTATTGGCAGACTTTGCTTTAAACCATTTTTCCAATAAACAGGCTTATAATTTTCGCTGCCGCCTGCATAAAGGTCGCTTCCGGATAACACAAGTGCTCTTATTTCTCCTGCATAATCAGGCGTAGAAAGAGTTGTTTTTTTGCTATTTTTCCAATATGCAGCCTGGGAACCAGGATACCTGCTGAAAGAAGTATAGCTACCGACATACACGTTGGTGTCTGACAGGGCAATACCGAAGGCTCCTCCAATGTTGTTTTGTGTAGGTTCAAGAAAAATTTCCTGACCATTTTTCCAATACACAACACCTGTAGCTGGCGCAGCAACATACACGTCAACGGAGTCATTAGTATAAGTAAAAACAGGACCCATTGCTATATTTCCCGCGACAGCAACCGTAACAGGTCCTGAAGTGCCGTTTGCGGGTGCAATAACAACCAATGAATCGGCGGAGGATGCAAGCACGGCTGCAGGATTATTGTTGAACCTGACCATACTATCTAAAGGATCAATTGCAAAATTAGCACCTTTAATAGTTACTCGTGTGCCTGCCCGGCCACTGGAAGGAGCAATAAAGATGATTGAAATTTTGTTTATTTTATTTAATTCTGGCTCTTTCGAGCAGCCCGCATAAAGGACTTTATCATTTAATCACCTGGCAACCAAATCCAGAATTAATATGCTATTTCCAACGCGTTGTTAGGTGCAAAACCTTTTTATCATACCCGCATTACTCCTACAGTCTGCCATACCAATGGCTTGAAATTCGTCACAATCGTTTTTTTGTCTACCCCTAACAAGTTCAAAATTCTATTTATCGGGTAATTATCAGGATCGCCGACATCTTCATCATGATATGGCCCAAATATTTGCTTTTTGTCGAAGAGGATAGAAGATTGTGTTCCATCTCCACCAAAATAGTTTGTTTCTATGAAACCGATCTTTCCATTCATCGATTCCTGGTGTAGCAAACAAAATAACGCTGGGTCGGCATACTCGAACTTTTCGGTGTAAGTATTGAAGTCTTTCGAGCTTACGGGTTTAGGTATATTGTCTACAAACGTTTCCATCAATGGAATTAATGAAATGTCTTGCTTAAGGCTTACAAGTGTTGCATAAGGCCAACGATCAACAAGCAATTGTAGATGACTTGTCTTACCAATGACTGCTTGAATACTGTGACCCATAATTATTCTTTAAAGTCCAAATTACACAAATAAAGTTATCAGTCTGCAATAGAACACTGAACGGCTTGTTGCGTTAAGGTAGCTTACGGCAGAGGTGGACTTGTTCAGAGAACAACATGTATTCTGCGTTCGAGGTGCCCTACGGAACACCTCGAACAAACGAGGTGGTACTGCGGTTGCCTATAACGCGCGTATTAAAGCTATTATGTGAAAGTTCAGGATAGCAAATTACGCATTATCAATGTTAATTGAATCGGGGCTTAAACTTATGTAATCCTTTGCAGCATAAAAACCCAACACACTTATCATACAGTGAGCGTAATGGCAACATGTAAAAGAAGCTTGAATGAAGTACCAGACCCAGTCTGGCTTGTCATTTACCTCTATAGTTGTCCTGCGGAACACTACAGAGAGCGGGGGGACCGCTAACGCTTGTATTGGAGAATGAATGATGATTCTTTTTGATGCCCTTAAAACGGATTTGCTAAATACCATTTCACGTAGCCACCTTACTATCTTACCGGATTCCAGAAGTTGTCAAAACGAGTATTGTAGGCTTGAATAGATTTATATACTTCCTGTGACGTCGATAAATAGTCAGGACATACTTGCCAATTAGGATTCTTTAATAATGACGCCTCCAATTTTTTAAGGGCGGTTATAATTTCGTCGTCGACACCATGGTCAAGGTTCTCCGACCCTGTATATCTTATGAGGCTTAGTGGATTAATAAAAAAGTCCTTCCTATTCATATTGCGCCTGACAAAGTCGCGGTATTCCAGCCCACTCTTTGATCCAAACGATGCTCGTGCGTAGTTGGCCGATATAGCGCTTACAACCAAATGGTTGTCGTCAACAAGCTCATACTTAGCCGGGATATGAAAAGTGATTTTTCGCATATCAGGAAGATATTTCGAACCGATATTATCTTGATATCGCTGGAATACAGTCTCATAAAGTAAGACTGAATCAATATTTGTCACGGTAAGCTCTCCTTCCAACCACATACGAATTCGGGGTTGCAAAGCAGAACCTAAATACATTTTTTCCCTTTCTGAATAATAATAAGTAACAAATTCAAAAGGAAGGTGATCAGATATACAGGATTTCGTTAATTGGCAGATCATACTGTAATTCTTAGTATGCCAGGTTCCAAACATCCGGGTGTCATAGAGGTTATTTATTTCACTTGCTAAGCTGAATTCATCAGAATAGGTCCTATCAGCAGTGCTATAGGAAAAAGCTTGATTGAAAATAACGTTCGTATCCTTAACATTTGAAACAAAAACATTAAGTTCGTTACAAGAGTAAATGGAAGTTCGCAAGGTTTGGAGAGCCCATTTTGTATAAGCATTATCACACGTAAGATATTCGATTTGAAGGTTGGCAATCCCTGCTTTTCGTGTTGAATCTTGTATACGATACTTTTCGATCCGTGCTGCCAATTGTTCATCTGTATAATCTTTTTTAACATCAAGTGATATTTGGGATCCACATGTAAAAAGTTGAAATTGCCCAATCAAAACGCTCTCCAAGCTTGGAATCGTGTCTAGATAAGAATAGTATAAGTGCAATTTAGTATAGCATCTCTCCTTTCCCAATCTGGATTTACCCTCGTTTACCAATAATAATACTCTCTGTTTTGGCCAGTAAATACCCTGAAACTCAACAGGGGAGATTGACATTCTTTCACAGTTTAAATATGAATTTTTATGTGCATTCAGAAGTTCCAGGCGGTTTGCCTTGAAATCATATATGCTATCATTTATCTTTTTCACAGTAAGCTGACACTTAAATCCACAGCGATCCCTGTAAATAGTTCCTTTCCAGACACCCTCTAAAGGTTCCTCGAGCGGTTCCTGACGCGTTTGCCCATGCAACAAAAAGGGTGCAAGAAATAATAATAAGTTGGGTATTATTTGTTTCCAATTAGATGGCGTTTTTTGAATCGCTGTATTTTTGTACATGGAAGTAATTATTTACTTTATTCCTTAATTTCAGTTTGGATGAGAGCTAAATTTTGAAACCAGTTGCCCTAGATTACTTACCTTACTTTTACGTCTTCAATGAATTCTTCGAGTTCTTTCTGGTGACTGAGAAACGTAAATAAGCTTCTAGTTCGCATTGTTGCACAATTGTATTTTGACTCGTTATTTGGGTTGTTTAAAGATTGGTTAAGCAGCTCTTAATTGAAGTTGGTCCAATCATAATGATTTTGTCTTGCTTCTTCAAACTGTCTATTAGTTTGGACTTGCCTGCTATATATTTCTTCTTGGATTACAATTTTATTTTATTAAATCCCTTAAAGATATTCGTCCAATAATCCATAGAGAAGGTTCATTTCTTCAGTCATTTGTGGAAGCAGTTCTTTTTGCCATGGTCTTCTCAATTCTGCCTAGCGCGCATATTGTCGAATGTACGAAGTTTTGCAAATAAGATGTTGGAAATATTGTCGAACTAATCTTCAATGGCTGTGCGGGTTTTGATGACTTTTTTGGCTATTATCGTTCGTTGCGACAATATGCTTTGCGAGCCACGATTTAGAGGACTGGGCGGCAGGCAAAGCTATTAAAATGAGCGGCTGCGGTGACTGCGTAGCTGCCGCTATTTGTGTAAACTTCAATAATTTGTCTTCGTTTCGGGATCTTGAACTTGCGGCTGTGGGGAGCAGTCGCTCGGCGCTAAAGGGGTACGCGGCTTTTACATGAAAGGATGCAAGCAAAAGGTGCGCCGGCCCGAGTTTGATAATCGCATGCCGCATTGACCTGTAGGATGTGATAAATCTTTGTTCGCCAAAATCAACAACGCTGTTTCATTCTGTTTTATCATCCAAGAACCGACTATTTTTTTTCTTTAAGTAATGCCTGCAGTTGATCGATCATGTCGTTTTTATCCTTCAGCATGCGCTCGTAAAGTTCCACCATTCGATCGAGAGGATTAAACGTGCAATGAGTAGCATTAAACGCGCCATTGTTCGAACTGTTATCATTAAAGGTCGTAAAGTAGTTTACCGCCGCCTGCTCGTCAAAGTTCTTAATGGCTTCCGGTGTTATTTTTAGTGCCTTTGCTATCTCATCCAGAAGATCATCTTCTATCACTTCTTTTTCTTCAAGCCTTGATACTTTTTTTTGAGACCAGTTTTCTCCAAGCTCAAGAGCAAGAGCCTCCTGTTTGATAACCGAGGATTTCACGAAGGCGCTTCATGTTTCTTCCGTGATGGATATTTTCGGGGGCAGATGCATTTGTCATGTTACAAATATAAAATTTTAACGTTATCCAGGCTCCGGTTTTTTGACGTCTATTCATCCGGCTTTTAGCTGCCTAAAATAGTCGGTCTGTTAGGAGTTTAACCTACTCGGGGACTTAGATAGACCGGAGAAGTGGTGTTATTTCGACGTCTAAATATGACATATGAAAAGACACCTTATTATTCCTGGGTCAACCGTTTTAGTACTGCTTGGATTTGCCGTATTCTTCTATTCGTGCAGGAAGAATAACAATGAAGGCCTTAGTAAGATGTCGTTTGTTACCGACGCTAAAAATTGGTTTGTTGATAGTGTTGTCAAATTGGAAAAAGCAAAGCTGGCACTCGGCGATAACAATGCGCCGACCGTGCCAGGAACGAAGTTGTTCCCGGTCATGCAAAAGTTAGATACCCTCCTTGAATGAAGCTCAGCCAAGGAGTTTGCGACTGGCGAGGTGGACTATATTATTGTGCCTACACATGAGAAAAGGAAGCCTTTCGACAACCTTGGTTACGAGTTTGCCCGATACCTGATTGTCTACAAAGCCACCGGGGGGACAATAAAGATGAACGTAGCTGAAATGCTGAGTGGGAAAGGAGAAACCCTTGGTGATGATCCCGGGAGGGCAATTAACAGGGCTTTTAAGAAGATGCTCTTTAGTACGAACGAACCTACGGACGGTGAAAGTCCGACAGTTATCTTCTACAATAGGGACTATAAAAGGGAAAGTAGTTATCAAGCAAAAGCTGGTAGGTGGAAGAAGGTTGATGCGGCTTTGCAGAACATAAAAGCCTCGCATGATGGCAAAGAAAGTTTAAAAACCTCCGGGATATCGAGAACTGAAGTGAATTGTGAAACCTACTACCTGGTTTACAAGTTAACTGATGATGACACGGGAGAGGTGATAAGCATAACTATACTTGCACAATGGACACAGTGTTCGGGAAGCGAGGATTTCGGAGGAATTGGTGGGAATTCGGAAGCACCTGCAGGCCGGAACAACTCCTGCCTAAATGAAGGCATCGAAAATGCCTCTATTCTTTCCAATGTTACTGTTACTTCTGAATACGAGGGCGAAGATATTTTAAATACTGAGGAGCCTTTGACGAAAGAGACGAACCCAAAATGGGTATGTATGCGGGGTGTCGGGTGGATCTTAAGCTCACAAGAAAAAGGAAAAATTCGCCTTGCAGCGGTCGGGTCGAACCCTGGCGAAGACAGATGGGAATGGCAGTCACTAGCTCACGGTGGGATTAGTATGACCGGCTTTGCCATTGGTGGTAGTGTATCTGCCAGCCAGGAATCAGGAACTGCAACGGTCACCCCGCTTATTGCACTGATGGCCATAAACTTTGATGTAACGTATGCTCCTGCATATAACTGCCCGGTGATTAATCTTATCATTCCTCCTTATACATTCAACTATACCGCCTACGCTTCTTTCAATTCGAAGCCTTGACGTTTTTGTCGGGCATCCACTGTTCATTTATTGATATTCTAAACTTGCAGGGGTGTAAATGAGTTCTTATTGCGCGAGGGATTGCAGCGGCACCACCCCCGCCGCCGGAGTTAAGCGAAAGCCTGCCGGGGGTGTACAGCGGAAAGCCCGACCCTTGCGCAGCTTGGGGCGCGCCCCCTAAATATAACGACCTGCCTACCTTACTCATGAGCTTAAAAGAATCTGAATTGGCCAATATATTTCTATCAAGAATACGAACGCATCTTTTAGTTGGTTCACTAATTGTCATTGGAGCGCTGTTGCACTCTATTGTGACGAGCTGCATTTACAAAACTCAACACCTGATGCTCATTGTTCACTATCCCATCGTGAATAGAAATGGAACAGAGCTAAACCTAACCGTGTATACTGATACCGTACAGATCGATTACTACCGGAATTATGTAGTATACAGCTTGCCTGGGAGTAGAAAATTTGAGAACAACGAAAAGATTCCCGGAACAGGGAAATTATTTGTTTACAAAAGAGGTGAACAATTTGGATACCTGCTAAAGGATAGGAATGCCATGAACAGAGTGAAACTGCGAGTGGATTCATTTCTGCAGGCCCGCGCATTTGCCGGAGCAAGATTTTATGCAGGTCCAAATGACAGCTTAGTGCAACGGTCTATAAGTAAAGGCGGGGCCATTGTAGAAGAAGGCTATGCGCCGATTAGAAAATACAATGAAAGCATTTTTGACACGATGTACTTTTCTTATAGTAAGGATCTGAGAGATGTGCCTTATAGTTTGTCACCAGCCCTGGATAGCTTACGGGGAATGAAGCTCTGCAAAGTAAGATTGATTTATGTTAAAGGGTTTTCTAAAGAGTACCAAATAGAGCTACCTCGGCGGGAGTTCGTGTTTGAGCTGTTGCGTGGACGAGGTGACCATGACCGGGAGATAACAGGCCTCTTAAAAGGTCTCGATCATTAGTCTTGCCACTGTCTAATGGTAGGTACTGATTAGAGTCTTACACTGATTCTTTCTACAAGAATCAATTCATTTTTACTCTTCTTTTATAGGCTTGCTTAGCTTTTTCCAATGTGTTTGCAGAAGCATTGTCCGACTGCAACACATTAATGGTTACCTGTGCACGTGTTACTGTCATTAATGAAAAAAGCTGGCATATTTCTATTCTTTAAATCTTATCCATTTCACATTTCTATTTGGATTGTCTTTTTATTTCTTCATCTTTATAAAACATCTTTACATAGTTCTGCATGTATAATGTGTCGCTGCGTTGTTCAAATTTCGACCAGTTAACATAGCCAATGCGTTCGGGGTCAAAAGAATAAATGGCTTTCTGCTTCCAGATATTACCTTCTATCTCATAAGTCCCCGCTCCACCCTGATTCCATTTTCCAGTCGAATCGGGTCCAAACCACATCCAAAAACCATCATTGAGAACATAAATTTTAAGCGGCTGATCTTTAGCAACTGTTATTTTCCCATTCACATTATCATAAACCATTTTCCAGGCCCCGTTTAAAGTTGATATGGGAGAACTTTTGTTTGATAGACTTTTACTATTCTGTGCTATTGTATTGATGCAAATAAGTAGTAAGAAAGAAGCATTCATCAATTTAAATTAAAGCCGCCTTTTCATTCCTCTAATATTTTGGTTAGAGAATAATGTTTACAACATTTGGCAAGTCAGCAAAGATGACGACACAACGTATGTATTGTCGAATATACGACCATTTTAAAAAGCATTTCAAAAATATTGTAGCTCTTATTAACAAGACTTAAGTCATTTTGTCGTAGAATCCTTAAGCGGTTTTGATTGCGACAACACGAAATTGATTCGGCCCTGGTCGCTGGTAGAGCTCACCCCAAACCTCTCTAAGGAGAGGCCCAAGAAAAGCGCTTCTCAGCCCAACCCTTCTCCTGAAGGAGAAGAGCAAAGAAACACGGGTTTATTTGAGCAACTGCCGGAGCATGACCTGTTTGGCTGTTTGTAGTAGCTGTGCCTGATGCAAGAGATTTGGGGGGTTTTGCTGTTGGACCTCACCCCAACCCCTCTCCAAGTGGAGAGGGCAAGAAGGCGACCTCATCCCCACCCTTCTCCTGAGGAGAAGGGCAAGAAAGCGAGATCCTCCCGAATGAAGGAGAAGGGCTATAGCATACTCGCGACTGGCTTAGGATGTATTTCGTTGGAGCTGGGGTGACTTTGGTAATAAATTTCGTATATGAAGGGTGGTGTGAGGAGAACGGTCACGGCTTTGTGCAGGTGGGGAAATAGAGTTTCGTCTGCCCATAGCCACTGCTAAATTTATTAAATTTTAGTTCATTGTTTGTTCATTAGTGAATGTTGTTCGTCACCCCGGAACTGCTGCTGATGCTTGCACATAGCTAAAGTAACAATGTCCAGCGCCACTTGCACAAAAGCCCCTTGTTATATGCCGCTTTTCTTCTGTCACCTGAGGCTGATTATTTTTTCCGCTACACTTCTGCAATGTCCAATATTTCCTTCAACTCCGATTGTCACCGTTTCGATTTCGTGTAACGTCTTTGCTATCGTTTCTTAGTCTGCATCACTTGTTTTCAGTTGGTATATAGTTCATGTATAGCCTTTATATTCGTGTCTGTCGACCCAACTATCTTTTAAGCCAACTTGCTCCATTGCATTTTTGAGATGTGTAACACAACCAGAGTAGTCGTCTCATTTGTGTTTGTTGGTTGATAAACAAGGTATTAAATTGTGTCTTCAATATAGTACACATCGTGTCCGACCAAGTGTAGTCCCAAAGGATATTGAAGATAATCCCATGTAGTCCCTCCTATGGAGCATAGCTTGATTTTCAACTTGCTTTCTATAGATTTACTATACCAAACTCAATTTCAAATTAATAACCATTTTCAACCAATCCTTTATGAGGAGAAAATTTACATTTTTGTTGCCGATGATGGCTCTTGTTATATTGTCAGGAGCGACTGATGCCTTTGCACAAGGTCCGGGTGCACCTGGCGCGGGTGGCCCAGGTGGAGGTGTTCGTGGATCAAACGTTCCACCGATACCTATTGCAGGTGACACCACACACACCCTTACGCGCAGTTTTGTAACCGCCACCAATGTGAAAAAAGCCCCGGATGCTGATGGCTTTATACAGCGCTGGCTGGTACTTGAACCGGTAAAAAACAACCGCAGCAACACCACCATGACCGATACTTATTTACATGGCGAACTAACTACCGATAATTTTTCTACCGATTACAATATCATTCCAAAAAATGGCGAAATAGTAAAAATAGGCGGTAAGGATTTGAAGTGGTACGCTTTAGACAGCAAGACATTTAATTTTAACTTATACCACTTTAGCTACGCTACCAACACCATCCGCAATGGCGTGTTGTTTTGGCTGGTGACAGTAATTAACTGTGCCGAGGACATTAAAAATGTAAGGCTATCTGCAGGTGTAAATTCCGCAGGCTTGTTTTGGTTAAATGGTGAGGAAATAATGTCTATCCCCGGTGATAAAGACATTATTGCTGACCTATACACCTCACCGCTCGTGACGCTTAAAAAAGGCAAGAATGTCATTAGGGCTTTAATTCTTAACGGTCAAGGCATGAGTAATTTTTGCGCGCGTTTCCTGAACCAGAATGGAACACCGATTAAAAACTATACCATCAGTACAGAATAATAGTTAGTCCTTATAAAAACATTACCCTGAAATAATATTCACAATGAAAAAAATGAAACTGATCGGCCTAACTGCATTTCTAGTAGCGTCGATGAACCAAATAATATTAGCACAAATAGGGAGGCCATTTATACACGACCCATCAACCGTAGTTGAAGATAACGGCAAGTTTTACTCGTTCGGCACTGGCAGCGGCGGCCTCATGAGTAGCGACGGCTGGAAATATACAAGTGGTGCGGTACGTCCCGGTGGCGGCGCGGCACCCGATGCCATGAAAATTGGCGACCGCTTTTTAGTAGTATATGGTACTACCGGAGGTGGCGGCGATCACAAAGGCGCTATCATGAGTATGTGGAACAAAACGTTGGATCCAAAATCGCCGGATTTTAAATACTCTGACCCTGTAATCGTTGCTACATCTGATGGCTATGAAGATAGCGATGCTATCGACCCAAGTTTGATGCTTGACCCAAATACCGGTCGCCTTTGGTTAACTTACGGAACCTACTTTGGATTTATCCGTCTGGTGGAGCTTGACCCTAAAACGGGCAAACGTGTTGTGGGCAACAAACCGGTTAACGTGGCCATTACTTGCGAGGCTTCAGCATTAATGTATCATGAAGGTTGGTACTATTTGCTGGGCACACACGCTACTTGCTGCGCCGGAGCAAACTCTACCTACAACATTTTGGTCGGACGTTCAAAAAGCGTTATCGGCCCTTACATAGATAATGTTGGAAGGCCAATGTTGCAAGGCGGTGGTAAATTGGTAGCTAGTAGTGATGGCAAATTAATTGGCCCCGGCCACTTTGGGCGATTAACCCTTAATGACCCCGGAGTTGATAAAATGTCTTTCCATTGGGAAGCAGATATGGATATGGGCGGTCGAAGCACATTAGGTATACTGCCGATAGTTTGGAAAAACGGGTGGCCTGTTATGGGTAGAAACATCAAACCCGGAATGTATGAAATTCAATCAGAAAGGAGAGGGTTTGGATTAGAGCTGGCTGTCGACTGGGTTAACATGGCAACAGGCGGTGGCGGTTTCGGTGGCAGGGGAAATGATACTACGCCAATAAAACCTGCACCACTGCAGCAACTGGCTGATGTACAAAAAACATGGCCGACCGGCAATATTAAAACCCGTTTAAATGAGTACATATCTCGCCCACACCAAAGATGGAGCATTACACCTGCTCCTGATTCAAGCGGATATTTAGGCGCGCCATACTATAAAATTGTAATTGCCGGCACGGACAGGGCATTGACAGCTACAGCAGATGGACAATTAATAACCACGCCTACCTACAGCGGTGTGCCCGAACAGCTTTGGAAAATTGACCAACTAACTGATGGCACATACCGCGTAATGCCTAAAGCAGTTCCAAATTTAAAAGAGAAGCTCGTGCTGATATCGTCAGGTGACAGCACGCCTGCATTAGCCAAGTTTGATATGAAGAGTGATAATTCCAAGTGGAATTTTCTAGCGCAGTAGTGGTATTTTAAATTTATCTTATCCAATAACACTGCTTAAGCTTTTCGCTAGGCATTTTTATTTTCATGACCGTCTGTAATATTTATAGTGGTTGAAGGCTCGTTCTTCTCGGGAAGCATTGCACTAATAGCATTTACCGCAACTTGTTGTAACATAGGTTCCGTTGCAAAAGAATGACGACTTACATAACTAGTAAGATCTGTATCGATTTTGCACATTTCAGCGATCTTTTCTAGCTTTTTATTATAACGCTTGCGAGACCATTTAATATCCTTGGATTTGTAATTCAGCGGTATCTCTTTTGATAAAAGGGAACACATATTTATCACCATTTGCAATGGTCGACAATAGCGGCAAATTTTGCAGTGACCTTTATCTCGTAAAATTTGCTAGTCTTTTTTCTTCGATAATAAATCCTTCCATTCTTTATATCGTCGATCTTAAGGAATGCCATGTCACCTGATAATGACTGTTTCATTTCCGTCAAGTCCGAACACCTCTTTTTTAGCGGCTCACATCTTACACAAAAATGTGACGTTCCGCTGAAGCCATTTGATGATGCAGTAAGCTCAAACGTAAAATTAACTTGAACTAAATATTTGGTTGCGAAAAAAAATCTTTAAGTAGTACTGTTTGTTAGTTCAATGATGTCATCAATTTAATCATCGTTCTTTTTTGTGAAGATGTTGCCCTAAAGTGGTATATAACGTGCTTATTTACGCAATGCGAAAGTTGAAGTTAACAAATTCTGAGAATGTAGAATGTGTCAGGTTCTGCTGATGGTGTTAGTCCTACCCTGTAAACACTTAATGATCTGTACTGCATAACAATAATTTTAATTGGTGATTGAAATAGCCGCTTTGGCAGAAAGCGCCATTTGGCCTGCGATAGGCAACAAGGATGCAGCGTGGGTGGGTAGGCAAGGTTTTTTGCAAAACAAATACTACCCTAAGGGTGGAGATTTTTTTGTGAAAACCGGAGGCAAGCAGAGTCCAACGCAGCGCAGACCTTGCCGACCAGCGGAGCATAACTTGCCTATATGCAGGCCGGAAGACTTTTGCAATGCTTGGTGCTATTGCAAGCGACCGTTAGAAGTATCGTGAACGGATAAAGGCTTAAGGGAGTTCTTGCTCTTTTGCGCAAGGCCTTCCTAATAAGGTCAGAACTACTGTGGTGAAGACTCTTTTGTCACTTTTTTGCGTGCTCAAAAAAGTAACCAAAAAAGAGCACCGGCAACGAAGACAGCCCGTTGCCGGATGGTTCCCTGATTTAGCTTTTGAATTACTGTGGTGAAGAACAGTAGTAGCTTGACTAGCTTAATTGCCCAGGAAGCTAGCATATTGAAGCTAGGTTGTCCGCTTTCCTCAAGAACAACCACTTCTCCATCGAAAACGGCGTCGTGCCTAAGTTTTGTGAGTGACTCGGTGATCGGCGGGTAGTTCTATGTATAGTCCATTCCTCCGGCCGGAGCGTAATACAACCCCACCTTTGTTTACGTAGGCCATCATCCTATACCCATCCCATTTAATCTCGTAGATGAAGTCATCAATTTGCACACACTGCTTTCAAAGTGTGCATGGCATGGGCTCTTTATTTGCCGGGAATGGCGATTTTAAAGGCGGCATCGTAAACCTTAGGGCAAAAAGGTGTGCCATGGCACATGAATTGAATTACTTATTACAAATATTATTACTATGGCTGAAGAGAAGACCCCTCGTGAAATCACGCCCCGCGAAGTTTACCATGTTGTACCGAATTCCAGCGGCGAACATTGGGTAGTGTCTCAAGAAAATGCGGAGTTCAAAAAAGAGTTCGAGAAGAAAGACGAAGCTGTAGAATTTGCAAAAGATCGGGCTAGGAAAGCGAAACTTGGGCAAGTGAAGGTCCATAAGAAGGACGGAAATATGGAGTATGAAAACACCTACGGCGAGGACCCTTCAAGGTCGCCAAGCTAAAGGTTTTAACAAGACAGAGATGAAGAAAGCCGTTCGCGTGCTAGAGCTTGCACGTATTTCTTGTGCTGCTGTGTGAACAGTAATAAACACTGCACATTAGGCTCAATGTATTTCTAAATATGCCGCTCGAATATGTTGCGTGACTTGGCAGCTGATCATTTGTGATCACGTCTATAACAAAGACTCTTTCTTACTTTTTTGCTTGCTCAAAAAAGTAAGCAAAAAAGAGCACCGGCAACGAAGACAGCCCGTTGCCGGATGGTGCCCTGATTTGGCTTGTGAATAATTGTGGTGAAGAACAGCGGTTCTCTGAGACCTCTGCTGTCGAACGTACCCTCCCGACAAACTATGCGGTATTTCGGCTATTCTGGTCAACGGCATTTTGAGATTTTTAATTGCAGGTTCCAGGCTGCCGGTATTATTCTTTTGTTGTACTGTAGCGCGTGAGGGATTGCAGTGGAAACCCCGGAACGAAGCGAGTGCAACGAGCAAAGTGAGGAGTTGGAACGGAAAGCCCGGCCCGCAGGGACACGCCCAAGAAAAAAATTCCATCTGACCTAACACTAACTCCCCATTGTACTGTTAGCACCCACCTACTTACTGTTTAATAAGCTTTCTTGTTGCGAACTGCGTTCCATCCTTTTCGGCCTTTAAGTAGTATATTCCGGTTGAGAGACCCGAAATATTAACTTCCCCGCCCCCAATTTAGCATAAATTTCTCCAGTACTTTTCGGCCATCATTCGCATAAATACTGATAGTGAACGAATGCTGGCCGGATTTAATTGATAATATATCGGAGGCCGGATTTGGCCTGACAAGAAACACAGCTTCGTCGCTAAATTTAAGGGTGCGAAGAGGCGAGTAGCTGAAGCGGCCATCCTTATCAACCTGCTTGACACGGTAATAATGTGTTTTGCCTGGTTCAGGAGCAAGATGATAAAAATCGTAGCTGGTGCGAACGGATGACGATGACACTTCGCCAAGCTTTTCGAAAACGCCGTTACCCAGGCTGTGCTCGACATCGAAGTGATCGTTATTTAATTGTTCTGTTATTTTCCAGCTGAGTAAAGCCCCAGCCCATTGTTTCTGCGCATCAAAGCTGATCCAGCGCAGAGGCAAGACATGATTGAGAAGGAGGGTAGTGATAAATGCATTCGGATCATAGTCATCTACGTT
>JADMIO010607147.1_pt1 | contig 26145 bp, 31 predicted proteins | sample 8958161 | NCBI WGS metagenome assembly JADMIO01 (sample SAMN16585339, study PRJNA669376) | soil metagenome | isolation source: Crop rotation soil | place: USA: Cullars Rotation, Alabama | collected 2011 | reverse complement strand
GCGGCCTACTTCTCCACCGCCGGCAGGATCATCTCCGGGATCATCTTTCGCTGCGGGATGAAGAGCGCGGCATCGGCGTAGTTTCCGCCGGTGAACGCGATCGCGAGGTCGAGCTCGGGGATCGCCATGAAGATCTGCCCGCCGTTGCCCGCCGCGAAGAACGCCCGCACCTTGCGGTCCTGGTACGGATACTCGACCGAGTTCCACAAGTAGCCGTACTGCTGGCGCGGCGACAGGTTGCGCAGCGCGGCGGTGGATTTCTCGACCCACTCCTTCGAGACGATCCGCCGCCCGTCCCAAGTGCCGCCGTTCATCATCATCTGCGCGATCTTCAAGAAGTCGCGCGAGGTGAGTTGCCATCCGCCGCCCGTGTAGCCCTCGCCGGTCGGCGCGAGAAAAATCGCGTAGTGATCCATGCGAAGCGGCCGCGCGATCAACCGGTCGAAGAGCTCGGGCAGCGGCTCGCCGGCGGCCTTCGCGAGCACGCCGCCCGCGAGGTGCGCGTCCACGCTGCAGTAGACGATCTTCTCGCCCGGCGTGCGGTCCATGGGGAGCGCGAGGATGAACCGGTACCAGTCGCGCTCGCGGTCCTGGTCCTGCATCGCGTCCTCGTTGCCGGGCGCGTCGGGATTGCTGTCGTCGCAGAAGTGGCCGCCCGTCATCGTGAGGAGGTGCTCGAGGCGCATCGACTTCTTCCGCTCGTCGCCGCCCGCGGGAACGCCGCCCAGCATCGTCTCGTACACGAGCGTCTCGGGCCCGACCTTCACGCCGGCCCGCATCGCGGCGCCCACCATCACCGAGAGGATGCTCTTCGAGGCCGAGCGCGTGTCGTGCGGAAGGTCGCGGTGGTAGCCGTGGAAGTACTCCTCGAGCACGAGCTTGCCGCGGCGCGCGACGAGCACCGAGTGGACCTGGCTGGTGTGGACCGAATCCATCGGCATGTCGACGAGGTACTGCACGAGCTTCTCGAGCGCCGCGCGCGAGAGTCCCACGTCCTCGGGCGTCGCGATGGGCCACGCGTCGTCTCGCTGGAGGGGCATCGCATATCGATACGTGCCCGCCGCCTTCCCGCGCGGGAAGAAGGGATTCGCTCCCTCGCCGTCGACCTTGCGGAACTCGTACAGGCCGCCGCGATTCGGGAACGCCACGTTCAACCGCCCGTCGCGGTACGAGCCCTCGAAGAAGGTCCGGTCCTTCCCATCCCCGCGCCGCCCCACGAACTTGACGATCTCGCCGTCGAGCGAGACGGAGCGCACCGGGTTGAAGACGCCGTCGTTGCGGTCGGGATTCCGGAGGTACGTCGCGAGCGTCCCGTCGGCTGCGCGCGTCACGGGGAAGTAGGCGCTATAGCGATCCTCGAGCACGCGCACCTCGCCGCGCCAGGCCGCACCGTCCTTGCGCAGCGTCACGGGCACCGCGTAGAGCGCGCCGCGCGCGGCGGTCGCGGGCTGCATCCAGAAGCCGTGGATCTCGCGGCCCGCTTCCCGCCCGCGAAACGAGCCCTTGTCGTCCGGAAGCTCGAATCGCAGGTCGCGGCCGCTTCGCGTCACCGGCACGGCAAACCCCGCGATGTCGGCCCCGAGCTTGCCGTCGCGCTCGATGAGGACGAGCGTTCCCTTCACTTCCGGTCCCCAGCTGCGCGACGCTTCCCACAGCCCCACGAGATCGCCGGGCGTGGCGGCCGCAGCGGGAATCGCCAGCGCGATGCAGAGCGCGACTCCCGCGCGCCTCATCGCGCCTTCGCCTCCGCGCGCGCCGCGTTGTGCCGCCGCACCCACTCGAGGATGGGCTCGAGCGAGTTGCTCATGTTGCCCGCGAGCTCGCGGCAGGCCGCCTTCAGGTTGCCCTGGTCCAGCGCGTCGAGGATGCGGTCATGGGTCGCGACCGACGCACGCAGGTGTCGCCGGTCGCCCAGCAGACCCAGCTCGTATCGCCGCGTGCGCCACATGAATTGCTGGATGAGGCCGATCAGGATCGTGTTGGGGCAGCCCTCGACGAGCGCCAGGTGCCACTCGTCGTCGACCCTCACGGCCTCCTTCGCATCCTTCGCTTTCGCGAGCTTCCGGTTCAACGCGCGCAGCGCCGCGAGCTTCTCGCGCGCAGGAATGCCCGCCATCTCGAGCGCCGGGGGATCGAGAAGGGCCCGGAGGGGATAGAGGTCCCGCACCTCTTCCTCCGAGAGCGCGCCCACGAAAAAACCGATCCGCGGCACCACGGTCACCGCGCCCTCCGAGACGAGCCGCATCAGCGCCTCCCGCAACGGAGTGCGGCTCACGCCGAGCTGGGCCGACAGGTGCACCTCGTTCACGCGGTCGCCCGGCGGGAGCGTCCCGTCGAGGATGAGGTCGCGCACGTGCTCGGCCAGGTCGTGGCTCAGGTTGGGACGTTCGACGAAGGATCGCATACTGTATACAGTAGAACGCAAAACGAAGGGCGGCGCAAGCCGCCCCCTCGATGCCTACTTCTTCTCCACGACCTCCGCCCAGCTCTTCGCGTCGCTCTTCCCGTCGAGGAAGGGCATCGCGGTCGCGGCGAGCCGCGGCGAGGTGAAGATGTCGTAGTGCGTGAGGTCGGGCAGGATCGCGAGCCGGTTCTTCGACATCGTCTCGCGCTGCCAGCCCGCGTCCCGCAGCCCGCCGCCCAGCAGCTGGTAGAACTTCACCACGTGCTCGGGCTTGTACATGTCGCTGTCGCCGAAGACGAGCATCACCGGGCCCTTCAGCTTCGGCACGTCGGCCGACCAGTCGTAGTGGCCGCGCATGTAGTTGCCGAGCGCGTCGAGCAGCTTCGGGAACTCCTCCTTCTTAGGCGCGACCGCGACGTACGACTTGTACATCGGCGTGTCCTTCATGAAGTCGATCATCGCGGCGCCCACGCCGTTCTGCTGCTGGCGGATGCCGTCGTAGAAGCCCGCGTCGGAGAAGCCCGCCGAAACGAGCACGAGCCGGCGCACGCTCTGCGGCTGCTGGATCGCCATGCGCATCGCCACGCCGCCGCCCAGCGAGTAGCCGAAGACGTCGACCTGCTCGTGGCCGAGCTGGTTCACGATCGCAGCCATGTCGTCGCCCATCGACTCGAGGCGGAAGGGACGGTCGCCCAGCGCCGTGCGGCCGTGGCCCTGGAGATCGACGGCGATCACTTTCCGGCCCTTCGTGAACGCGGGCATGAGCGGCTGGAACATGTCGATCGAGCCGAGGCCGCCGTGGAGCAGCAGCAGGGGCTCGCCCTGGCCGTGGACTTCGTAGTAGTAGTCGACGCCGTTGACGGCGAGGCGTCCGGATTGCGCAGGCGCGGCGAATGCCATGGAAGTGAGGGCGATCAGTGCGAGGAAGAGGGCTAGGAACCGGCTCATGACGTTCTCCTGGAGGGGGGCTTACCCTCCAGTCGAACGGCGAGCTCGACTTTCGACAGCTTCCCGGATTATTTGTTTGCCGAAAGACGGCGGAACGCGAAGAGGTCGATCGGCTCGACGATGGGTCCAGCGCGTCCGGGTTCGCTTCTCATGGCAGCCAGGCCCGATTCGAACGCCGCGTCCGAAATGACCGCGAGATCGGAATACGCGCGCGCGGCGATCTTGTCGCAGTACGCGCTCCAGGTCGGCGCCATCTCGTGCCGGATCACCTCGTGGAGCGCGAGCGTAAAGCCCGAGGCTTCCATGAGGGCTACGAGCTCGGCGCGCCGCGGCAACGTCGCGGTGTCGTGGGCGCGGGCGGCCGGAAAGTACTCGAGGAAGACAACCTCATCCAGGGCGTCCACCGTCGGATTGCGGATCGCGAGGATGCCGCCGGGGGCGAGGATGCGGTGGATCTCGCGGGCCGCCATCGCGCGATCCTCGACGTGGTGCCAGGCCATCGACACGAAGACGAGATCGGCTTCGCCGTCGCCCAGCGGAATCGAGCCCGCGTCGCCTTCCGCGAAAGCGACCCGCGGATCGACGACGTTGGCGCGTGCCTTGGCAAGCATCGTCCGCGCCGGATCGACACCCAGGACCGGCGCGCCGAACGACTCGGCGAGCGCGATGCTGAACCGCCCGGTGCCGCATCCGAGGTCGACGACTCTCCTCGTTGGCTTGGGAACGAGCCGCGCCAGGGGTTCGAGATAGGGGCGCTGCGCCTCGCGCGACATCGCCCGGGCCGCGTCGTAGCGCCGCGCCTGGTCGGTCTCGTCGTAGCGCATGGGCGCCTATCTGTTCACCGGCGCGAGCCCTGCCTTCGTGATCGCGGGCGCCGCCTCGCGCGAAGCAAGGAAGCGCAGCAGCGCCGCGCCACCCTCGGTGTCCTTCGCGCCCGTCGTGAGCGCGCCCGAGAACATGAATCCCGGTTGGACCTCGGAAGGAATCGGGCCCACGAAGTCCACGCCGGGCACGTGGATCACCTCGCTCACCTGCTGGAATCCGATCTCGGCCTCGCCGCGCGCGACGACTGCCGCGACCGGCTCACCCGAAGGCGGGCCGCGGATCTTGCGCGCCTTGCCGGCGACCTGGTCGGCAACGCCGATCTTCGCGAAGCCGACGGTCGAGAGGTACGTGCCGCTGCTGCTGTCGGAGTAGGCGATCGACTTCGCGGCGAGGAGCGCGGCGCGGAAGGCGTCGAGCGTCGAGATGTCGGGCTTGGCCGCCCCTGCGCGCACGACCATGCCGATCTCCGAGCGCGCGAGGTCGATCTTGGTGTCGGCGCGAGCGAGCCCGCGCTTCGCGAGCTCGTCGGCGGCCTTGCCGTCGAGGATCACGACGTCGGCCGGCTCGCCGCGCGTGAGCCGCGTCGGAATCGACTCGGGCGAATCCCCCATCGACGGCCCGCGCGTCGTCACGACCTTGTAGCCCGACGATTTCTCGAACGCGGGAAGCAACTCTGCATACGCGCCGAAGAAGCCGGCGGAGATCATCACGCGGACCTGCTTCGCGCTGGTGGCCGTCGACGAATCGCCAATGCGCCAGCCCTTGTCGACGTAGCGCCGGCCCGCGACCTCGCTCACCTGCAGCAGCGCGCGATAGGCGCCCGTACCCACCTCGAGCGTGCGCGTGTCCATCGCGACCTGTTCCTCGTCGGGCCCCTCGGCGAGCGCCTCGAGCAGTGGCCGTCCCTCCATGTTCGCGAGCGGCTGCTTCATGCCGAGCAAATGCAGGATCGTCGGCGTCACGTCGACGTTCGAAGCGGGGGTGCGCACGACCGCACCGCGCTTGAAGTCGGGACCCCACGCCAGCATCGTGTTGCGGATCGTCCAGGCGCCGATCCCTCCGTGGTTCGCGGTGTCGACGGTCACGGCCTTCGTCTCGCCGCTGAAGACCTGGTTGTAGTCCGTGCCCGGCACGCCGTGCTTGTTGCGCGCCGACGACCACGGGAACGTGAACACGAGGTCGGGGCTGCGCTCGTGGCCGCCGAGATGGACGAAGTCGAGCGAGAACGTGCCCGGCACCGCGCCCTCGTGCGATCCGGCGCCCTTGCCCGCGGTGAAGACGAGCCCGCACCACGGCTGGCGCTGCAGGAACGCGGCGATCGCCGCGATGCGCGCGCGGTCGTGGTTCTTCACGTGCACGTTCACCGCCTGGCCGCTGCTCGCGAGGACGACCTCGTCGGAATCCGGGACGAGGAGGCCCGCGGACTGCAACTCGTGCGTCGCGTTCACGTTGTGCACGGTCTGCGCGAAGCCGTGGTCGGAGACGACGAGGATGTCGGCCCGGTCGCGCAGGCCGAGCGCGTCGAGCTTCGCGAGGACGGCGCCGAGGCGCGCGTCGGCCTTGCGGATGGACTCGAGCGCCGGCGGGCTGCCCGCGCCGAAGGCGTGCTGGATGTGGTCGGGCTCGGTGAGCCAGGAGAAGACGACGCGCGGCTTCATCTCGGGCAGCACGTACTCGGAGAGAGCCGCGAGCCCCCACGCGAGCGCTTCGTCGTACGGATCCTTCGCCCCGCCTTTCTTCGGGGGCGGCCCCACCTTCTTCACCGCCGCATCGCCCGGCTCGCGCGGATACGACGCCTGTTCGCCGAAGTGGCCGTTGATCACCGTGCCCGCGCCGTACGGCGCGCGCGGCGCCATCAGCAGCGCGCTGCCCGTCGAGCCCGAGCTCACGCCCACGAACTGCTGTCCCGCGCCCTTCAGGATCTCGGCGAGGCTGGGCGCGGTGAGGATGTGGTCGCCGAGCTTCAGCAGCGCCCTCGAGTCGTCGGTGTTGAAGGCCTTCTTCGGATCGACCTCGGGAATGAACACCGTGTTGCCCATGAGCCCGTTGCGCGCCGGGTAGTTGCCGGTCGCGAGCGCCGCCGAGTTCACGCGCGTGACGGTCGGGAAGACCGCATGGCTGTTCGCGAAATTGACGCCCTCGGTGCGCAGCCGATTGAGCGTGGGCGTGTCCTGCGCGTTGATGCTGTCGGGCCTCAGGCCATCGACGATGAACACCAGGTACAGCGAGGCCTTGCCCGGCGCCTGGGAGAAGGCCGGCGGCGCGAGCGAGGCGAGGAGGGCAACGAGGATGGCGAGCCAGCGCATGCGACCTCCAGGGGAAGGGGAGCGGCGATTGTAGAATCCCCGGACTCCCACGACTACCGGAAGAGAAAATGGCCAAGGCTTATTGGGTCGCGACCTACCGCGCCGTCCACGATCCCGACAAGCTCGCCGCCTACGCCAAGCTGGCGGGGCCCGCGCTCATGGCGCACGGCGCGAAGTTCCTCGCGCGCGGGATGCCCGCCAGGATCTACGAGAGCGCGGTGAACATGCGCGTGGTCATCGCCGAATTCCCGAGCGTCGCCGACGCCGTCGCGGCCCACGACAGTCCCGCGTACGCCGAGGCGATGCGCGTCCTGGGCGATGCGGTCGATCGGGAGCTGCGCATCGTCGAGGGCGTGGAATGACGATGCAGCTCGACGTGCAGGGCAAGCGCGTCGTCGTCGCGGGCGCATCCCGCGGCATCGGCCGCTCGATCGCGCTCGCGTTCGCAGAAGGCGGCGCGAGCGTCTCCCTCTGTGCCCGTGGCCCGGACGCGCTCGAGAAAACTCGCGCGGAGCTCGCGGCCCTGGGCGGCGTCGTCCACGCGGCGACCTGCGACCTCTCGAAGGAATCCGCGATCGCGCGCTACATCCCCGAAGCCGCGGCGGCCTTGGGCGGCATCGACGTGCTGGTGAACAACGCGACGGCGGGTGCGATCGGCGACACCGAGCAGTCGTGGGACGAGAGCGTCAACGTGGACCTGCTCGCCGTCGTCCGCGCCTCGCGCGTCGCGATGCCCTGGCTCGAGAAGGGCCGCGAGCCCACGATCATCAACATCGCCTCCGGCTCGGGTCTCAATCCGTCGGTGCGCACGCCCGCCTACGGCGCCTCCAAGGCCGCCGTCATCCACTACACGCGCACCCAGGCCGCCGCTCTCGCGATGAAAGGGGTCAGGGTCAACTGCGTGGCCCCCGGCTCGATCGAGTTCGCGGGCGGCTCGTGGGAGAAGCGCAAGACCGAGGACGCGAAGCTCTACAACGCGGTGCTCGCCTCGATGCCCGCCGGACGGCTGGGGCGGCCCGAGGAAGTCGCGAGCGTGGTGCTCTTCCTCGCCTCGCCGCTCGCGATCTGGGTGACCGCGCAGGTCATCGGCGTGAACGGAGGGCAGGGGTTCGCGGCGAAGTAGGGCTACATGATTCCCGCGAGCGCCACGAAATCGAGGATCGCGTGCGTGACGATCACGGGCCAGAGCCGCCCGAGCCGCACGTACGCGATCGTCGCCACCACCGCGAAGAGCGCGATCGGGATCACCGCCATCGGCCCCTGGTAGAGGTGGTAGGCGAGGCGGATCGCGATGCTCACGTTCATCGCCATGAAGAGCCCGAAGCGCTTGCGCATCGCCTGCACCACGTAGGCGAGCACGATCAGCTCCTCGAAGAGCGGATTCACGATCGAGACGGCGGCCACGACGGGAATCGAGCCCGTGAGCTCGTGCGGAACCCAGCCGAACGCTTCGCCGAACGCCCACCAGGCCGCGAGCGTGGCGATGGCCAGGAAGACGCCGACCAGCGTCGTGCCCGGCGAGTAGTGCACCGAGAGCTCGTTCCAGGTCCAGCCGCGCGCGCGCAGGACGAAGGCGAGCACGGCGCCGACCACGACCTCGTAGCCCAACGTGCCCAGCAATGCCGCGTCGCTGAACTCGACGGGCTGGTTGCGGTAGGCGAACGCGGCGTCGAGGCTTGCCGTGATCCACAGCCCGAAGGCGAGCGCGATGACCAGCGCGAACTCGCCGCCGTGGAATTCGCGCGTCGGCGGCGCGAGGTAGGTCTTCACGCGCGGATCATTTCGCCGCGGCCTTTTTCGATTCCAGCGCTTCCCAGCGCTCGAGCAGCTGCGTGAGCTCGGCCTCCAGCGCCTCGTTGCGCACGTTCAGCGCCTTCACGTCGAGGGTGCGGTCCTGGTAGGTCGCGGGGTCGGCGAGGCGGCGGGCGATGTCGGCCTGCTCGCTTTCGAGCGCCTCGATCTTGCCGGGTAGGGCTTCGAGCTCGCGGGTTTCGTTGAAAGTGAGTTGATTGGACGCCCGCCTTCGCGGGCGTGACGGCGTAGATTGGGCACCCGCCTCCGCGGGTGCGACGGGGCTACCCGCCGCTGCGGATGCGACGGGGCTACCCGCCGCCTTCGACGCCCGCTTCCAGTCGCTGTAGCCGCCCGCGTATTCCTTCCATCGTCCGTCGCCCTCGAACGCGATCGTCTGCGTGACCACGTTGTCGAGGAATTCGCGGTCGTGGCTCACGAGGAAGAGCGTGCCCGGATACTCCTGCAGCAGCGACTCCAGGAGCTCCAGCGTCTCGATGTCGAGGTCGTTGGTGGGCTCGTCGAGCACGAGGACGTTCGCGGGGCGCGCGAAGAGCCGCGCCAGGAGCAGGCGGTTGCGCTCGCCGCCCGAGAGCGACTTCACCAGCGCGCGCGAGCGCTCCGGCGGAAAGAGGAAGCTCTCCAGGTAGCTGATGATGTGGCGCCGGGCGCCGTCGATCTCGACGTAGTCGCTGCCCGGCGAGATGGCATCGGCGAGCGTGGCCTCCTCGTCGAGCGCGGTCCGCAGCTGGTCGAAGTAGGCGACCGAGGCCTTGGAGCCCAGCCGCACGCGGCCCGAGTCGGGCTCGATCTCGCCCAGCACGAGCTTGAGCAGCGTGGACTTCCCGCTGCCGTTCGGTCCGATGAGACCGACCTTGTCGCCACGCATCACGCGCCCGGAGAAATCCTCGACGACGCGCTTGTCGCCGTAGCCCTTGCTCACGTGCTCGAGCTCGGCCACGAGGCGGCCCGAGCGCTCGCCCGCGGACACCGCCAGCTCCACGTCGCCCACGCGCTCGCGGCGCGCCTGGCGCTCGACGCGCAGCGACTCCAGCCGGCGCACGCGTCCTTCGTTGCGCGTGCGGCGCGCCTCCACGCCCTTGCGGATCCACGCTTCCTCCTGCGCGAGCAGCTTGTCGAACTTGCGCGCGCGCACCTCCTCGTCGGCGAGCTGCTCGGCCTTGCGCTTCTCGTACTCGGTGTAGTTGCCCGCGTACGAGGCGAGTCGCCCGCGGTCGAGCTCGATCACGCGGTGCGCGACGCCGTCGAGGAATCGCCGATCGTGCGTGACGAAGACGACCGCGCCGGGCAGCGCCGCCAGCGCCTCCTCGAGCCATTCGATCGCCTCGACGTCGAGGTGGTTGGTGGGCTCGTCCAGGAGCAGCAGGTCGGGCTCGAGCACGAGCGCGCGCGCGAGCGCCACGCGCTTGCGCATTCCGCCGGAGAGCGCGTCCACGAGCGCGTCGGCGGGAAGCTTCAGGCGATCGAGCGTGGCTTCGATGCGATGCTCGATGGTCCACGCGCCCGCGCGGTCGAGCGCTTCGTGCAGCTCGTGCATCCGCTCCATCTCGCCCGCGTTCGCGGCCGCATGGTAGTCGAGCATGAGCTGGCGTGCATCGCCCACGCCCTGCGCGACGACCTCGAAGATGGTCCTTCCCGCCTCGAGCGCCGGCTCCTGCGCGACGGCGGCCACCTTGATGCCGGGCGCCAGCCACACCTTGCCGTCGTCGGCGCGCGCGGTTCCTTCCACGAGCCGCAGCAGGCTGGATTTCCCGGTGCCGTTGCGGCCGATGAGCCCGATGTGCTCGCCCGCCTCCACCACGAGATCGGCGTGGTCGAGGAGGGGAACGTGTCCGTACGCGAGGGAGACTTCGGAGAGCTGGAGCAGCGGCACGCCGCAAGGATACCGTTACACGCCGAAATCTTTCGCCGCCTACACTGCGGCCATGAAGATCGCGCCAGCCCTGCTGTCGCTCGCCTGCCTGCTGGTCTCGCCCGTCGTCGCCGCCGATCCCGCGGCCGACGCGCTCGCCGAGCGCATGCTCGCCGCGCTGGGCGGCCGCGACGTGGGCGAAGGCGAGGAACACCGTCAACGACTCGCGCCAGGACTGGGACGGCGATCCTTCGGTGCTGCGCGTGGTCATCCACATGGACTTCGAGCGCCCGCGACTGCGCATCGAGACGTGGGGCAAGGACCTGCATCTCATCCGCGTGGTCGACGGCGACAAGCACTGGCGCATGGCGCGCGACGGCTCGATCGGCCCGGTCACCGACCACGTGCTCGAGATCGACCGCAAGTTCTGGCAGGGCCACGTCTATCGCACGCTCCATCGCATCGCCGCGCGCGACCCGGCGATCGCGCTCAAGGTCGGCAAGGACAACCGCCTCGAGGTGCACGAGGGTGCAACCCGCATCGCCTGGTACGCGCTCGACCGTGCCGGCCAACCGTACCTCTATGGCGCGCACGAGGACGAGGTGGGCGGCATCTTCGGCCCGTGGGAGCACGAGGTGGCCGGCATCCGGCACCCGGTGTGGGTGACACGGGACGGCGGCCGGTGGCGCGCGATGCTCAAGCGCCTCGAGGTCAATGCGATTGTGGACGAGGCATTGTTCAAGCAGCCGGGTTGAGCCCATACTGCTCGGCATGGATGCCGAGAAAATCAAGGTGAGGGCCGAGTCCGGCCAGATGCTCGATGTCGTGGTGTACGACAAGCGCGCCGATCGCATCACGGTCGTGCTGGGCGAGGGCGTGCACAGCGTGAAGTGCGAGCTCACTCCGACCCGCAACGGCCTCGCCTACGCCGGCGCCGTCATGGGCCGCGAGATCGTCTACGAGCGCAGCCGCGAGCAGGTGCAGGCCGACATCGACCGGCTGAATCCGATGCTGCGCCAGTCCAAGCGAACCCGCTGAACGCCGGACTTCCCACCCTCGCGGCGGTGGTGCGCGAGCAGACCGGGCTTTCCTGGTCGCGCGCGAAGACCCTCTGCGCCGAAGGCCGCGTGACCCTCAACGGCGAGCGTTGCCTCGATCCCGCCGAGCGCGTGCCCGCCGATGGCGTCGTCGCCGTCCACCGGCATGCCCAGAAGGTCGAATCGAGCGGTCCCCTTCCGCGCAACGCCATCGTCTACTCCGACCGCGATGTCGTGGTCGTGGACAAGCCGCCCGGCGTCCTCAGCGTCGCCGACGAGGAGGGCAACAAGGAAACGCTCGTCGAGTTCACCCGAAAGCTCCTGAGACGCGCCGGCGAGCGCGACGTGAGCCTTGGGGTGGTCCATCGCCTCGACCGCGACACCAGCGGGCTCATGGCCTTCACGCGCACGGCGGAGGCCAAGCGAAAGCTCGCCGCGCAGTTCCGCGTTCACGACATCGATCGCATCTATCACGCGATCGCGCACGGCGCCGTGAACGAGGAGCACATCGAGTCCGATCTCCTGCTCGACCGGGGCGACGGCCTGCGGGGATCGCACGGGCACTATCGGCGCGCGAAGGGCCCGCCGCCCTCCGACGCCCGCCACGCGATCACGTTCGTGCGGCCGCTCGCGCAGTTGAATGGGGCCACCCTCGTCGAGTGCCGCCTCGAGACCGGCCGCCAGCACCAGATCCGGATCCACCTTTCCGAGCTGGGCCACCCGGTCGTGGGCGAGAAGGTCTACATCCGCGACTACAAGGGACCGCCCATCGACGCCCCGCGCACGATGCTGCACGCGCGCACCCTCGGCTTCGCGCATCCGCGCACGGGCAAGCGCCTGTCCTTCGAGCGCGAACCCCCCGACGACTTCAAGGAGCTCGTGAGGCGCCTGCGCTGAAAAATGGGGTCAGGTTAGTTTTTCGATCTGTCCCCTTTTTGCGTGGAAAAGGGGACAGATCGAAAAACTAACCTGACCCCATTTGTCCGCAATTTCGTTCAAGACGGGCGCCGCCCACTCTGGCTTGATGGCGCGATGGCAACCACGATTCGCCCGGCCCGCCCCGGCGACACCTCCACCCTCCTCGCCATCGTCAACGCCGCCGCGCAGGCCTACCGCGGCGCGATTCCCGCCGACTGCTGGCACGAGCCGTACATGCCGATGGAGGAGCTCCTCTCCGAAATCGCCGCCGGCGTCGCGTTCTCCGTCTACGAGGCCGATGGCGCGATCGTGGGCGTGATGGGCATCCAGCCGGTGCGCAACGTCGATCTCATCCGGCACGCGTACGTGAAGCCCGAGTGGCAGGGCCGCGGCGTGGGGCGCGCGCTGCTCGACGAGCTTCGCGCGGCGACGACACGTCCAATTCTCATCGGCACGTGGGCCGCGGCGACGTGGGCGATCCGCTTCTACGAGGGCAACGGCTTTCGCCTCGTCCCCGATCGCGCGAAGGCGATCCTCCTGCGCGCCTATTGGACTATTCCCGAGCGCCAAATCGACACCTCGGTCGTGCTCTCCGCGCCGCCGCTCACCCTCGAGGAAGCGAGTAGGCTGGCAGCGTGAAGAAGCGCACCCATCGCGTTCGCAACCACCTCTCGACGCTCCCCGGCGTGGAGGCGATGACGCTGCAGTCCGACCACGCCTTTCCGCGGCATGCGCACGACACGTTCGGCCTCGGCGTGATCCTCGAAGGATCGCAGCGCTCGTGGAGCGTCGTGGGCCAGGTCGAGGCGGCCGCGGGCGACGCGATCATGGTGAACCCGGGCGAGATGCACGACGGCGTCCCGCTGGGTGGCGCGCGCGCGTGGCGCATCGTCTATCTCGATCCGGAAATCGTCGCTCGCACGATCGGCGAGGAGACGGGCGTTGCCGATTTCACGATGCGACCGGTGGCACGCGACGGCAGGCTCGCGGCGCGCATCGCGCGGCTCGCCCAGCGCGTGGAAAGCGGAGATCGCCTCGCCGCCGAAGAGGACCTGGCCGGTTGCCTCCTGCGCGTGTTCGAGCGCCACGAGGTGCGCGGGCCTCGTCGAACAGGGCACTCCCCCTCGGTCGCGCGCGCGGTCCAGCGCCTCGACGACGCGCCCGAGGTCCCGATCTCGCTCGACGCGCTCGCGCGAGCCTGCGATGCGACGCGCTTCCAGCTCCTGCGCGGTTTCGCGCGCGAGGTCGGCACCACGCCGCACGCGTATCTCGTCCAGAAGCGCGTGAGCGTCGTCCGCCGGCTGCTCGCTTCAGGACTGTCGCTCGCGGACGCCGCATCGGCCGCGGGCTTCGCGGACCAGAGCCACATGACCCGCGCATTCGCGCGCCACGTCGGCGTGAGCCCGGGCCGGTACCGCGACGCGGCGATGCGCCGCTAGAGCCCCGCTTCGGCCGCCGCGGCCGCCCGCGCTTCGCGCGCAACCTCGAGCACGAGTCCCAGGTCGGTCGACGCGATGATCGTCCCGCCGCGGTACTTGTCGCCGATGCGCGCGGCCGCGTCGCGCGCGCCCGGGTCCTGCGCCATCTCGGCCAGCCGCGTCGCATCCGCGAGCGCCGTGTCGTAGAGCAGCAGGTTGGATTTCAGCGACAACGGAAGCGAGTCGACCATGCACATGGGGGCCTCGGCGTCGAGGCGGATGCGGAGGATCTCGGCTCGTTCGGCGACGGCGGCGAGCGCGTCGGCTGCGATGTATCCGCGCGAGTCGGGAAACTCGGCGGCGACGGCATCGAGGTTCGCGAGGATGTTCGCGACACGCTCGCGGTCGGGTCCGCTTGCGATGGGTGTCGAGGGCGGAGTGGGTGCGTATCGTGGGACTCTCTCCCCGGGCCGCTCCCCGGGGAGAGGGAGAGCTTTACCGCCCAGCGACAACCGCAGCGCGCCCCAGGCGAGCAGCGGCAGCGAGACGTGGAAGAGAATCGGCGCGAAGCCGCCATGCCAGGTGCGGAACGGTCCGCTTCCCCACACGCCGTCGGTGGTCCACTCGAGCGCGGCGAAGTCCGCGATCGCAGCCAACGCGAAGAGCACCGCGAATCGCGAGGGACGAACGGTCGGCGCAATGATGCCGGTCGTGGCCAGCAGCCGCGCCTGGTTGCGCAGGAAGGCCCACGCGATCGGAAGCCACACGAAGAGCGCGAACACCGTCTCGGCGATGACGTCCTCGAGCCGCTCGCCGTTGTCGAGGACGACCTCGGGCACGATGCGCGCGAGCTTCGCGCCGTACGCCAGCACCGCGCCTGCGGCCCAGCCGAAGACCGCGAGATAGATGACGCCGGAAGGCTGCATGCGCCCATTATCCGGGCGTCGCGCGCTCCCGGTAAGACGTGAGCAGGTCGCCCCAGAAGAGGCCGACGGAGCGCGCGAAGGCCGAGGCGGCCATGCCATGGCGCGCGGGATGGTCGGGCCGCAGCGCCGCCCAGCCGCGATGCACGACGGTCACGCGCGTGCCCGTCGCGGTCGGCTCGAAGCGCACCTCGACCTCGGTCTTCTCTGCCGGCGCGAAGTTCGAGTTGCGCCATTCGAAGACGAGGCGGCGGGGCGGATCCCAGACCGTCGTGCGCCCGACCTCGACCACGCGATCGTCGAACGACTCGAAGAGGCGCCCGCCCACGCCCGGCTCCATGCGGATGAAGCCGCGATCGCCCGGCGCGTTGCGGAAGCGCGGGCCGCGCCGCCACCACGCCTCGATCTTCTCGGTGAAGAACGCGAACGCCTCCGCCGGCGGCACCGCGATGCTCACCTGCGCGGTGGCCTGGTCGCCGGGAGTCACTTCCGGCGGCGCGCCGAGGCGCGCTCGGCGCCCTTCCTGAGCGACTCGAGCTGGTCGCCCCAGAAGCTCTCGACCTCGCCCAGCCACGCCTTGAGCGACGAGAACGCCTTGGGATTGAGCCGGTAGAGGCGGATGCGCGCGTCGTGCTCGGGCTCGTCGTCCACGATCAAGCCGGCGCGGCGCAATACGCGCAGGTGGCGCGAGAGCGCGGGCGGGCTCACCTGCAGCTGCTCGGCGATCTCGCCCGCGCGCAGCGCCTTCCTGCGCAGCAGGTCGATGACCGCGCGCCGCGTGGGATCGGAGAGCGCCGCGAAGGTCTCGTCGACCGAGCTCACTTCGGATCGCGCAGGCGCTGCGTGAACCACCACATATGACCCTCGGGATCGACGGCGCCGTAGCTGCGGTCGGTCCAGTACTCCTCGCCGTAGTCGTGGACCGACGGCTCGTCGACGATGCGCGCGCCCTTCTTGCGGGCGTGCTCGCAGTGCGCGTCGACGTCGTCCACGAACATCATGAGCGATTGGGTGAGGGCGCCGGTGTCGAGCGGGCTCTTCATCTTCACGCCCGAGGCCTTCCAGCGCTCGTCGTCGCCGCGCGCGCCGTGGACCATGATGAGCCCCTCGCCGTAGGTGAGCTCGCTGTGGACGATGTCGCCGTCGTCGCCCTCGACGCGCAGGCGCACCTCGAATCCGAACGCGTCGCACAGCCAGTCGATCATCTTCGCCGGGTCGCGGTAGGCGAGGGTGGAGGAGAGACGGGGCCAGCCTTTGGGAGTTGGTTTCATGGTTAATAATTAACCCGAAGGTGAACTAATGTCAAGCCGGTCCGGATCGCACTCGGAAGGCCGCGCGTTGTCGAACGGCGACAGATCGCGAGAAGGAGATGGACATGCGCAAGGTATTCATCGTCGCGGCGGCGCTCGCCCTGCCGCTCGCCGCCCACGCGAAGGACCAACCCCAGTGGGACTGCTCCATCAAGGCCAAGCATGCCAACGAGGAGGCGCGGAAGCAGGCCAGGGTCGGCTACGACCAGGCGAAGTCCGCGGCGCTCGGGGCGGTGCAGGGTGACGCCAAGCAGATCAAGGGCGGCGGGCTCGAGGCCGATCGCGGCTGCCTCGTCTACCGTTACGACGTCGAGGTCAAGGGGCAGAAAGGCGTCGAGGAGGTCTTCGTCGACGCCGGAACGGGCAACGTGCTGTCACAGGGGCATCAATCCCGCACGAAGCATGCCGAGGAAACCGCGGGCAAGATGGCGACCGGGAAGACGCACTGAGCCGTCGCCCCGCCGCCGCTCTTGTCGCCCCCTTGCCGCTCTTGTCGCCCCCTTGCCGCTCTTGTCGCCCCGCGAAGGCGGGGGCCCAATCTAATTCTCCCCGAACCCGGTATTGATCAACCGGGTGACCGCGGTGATGGCCTCGACTTCGTCGGGGCCGTTCACCTCGATCGCGATCTGCGAGCCCATGCTCGCCGACAGCAGCAGGATCGCGATGAAGTGACGCGCGTTGGCGCGTCTCCCGTTCACGACGATCGCGATCTCCGAAGCGAAGCGGGAAGAGAGGGTGACCAGCTTGGCAGCCGCGCGGGCGTGGATGCCCAGGCGGTTCACGATCTTCAGCAGGCGTTTCTGCATGGCTTCCTTTCCCGGCCGGTACGCGTCGGCCGACATCCCATTGGTTCGTCGTCCTACAGCTTCGTTCCGCGCGGACACGCGCGTTTACAAATTTTCCACGAAGCTGTTGACAATGGCGTGTCAGCCGGGAAGGAGCGCTAGGACGCCATCGCCTCGGGCTGGATCACGTTGATGACCTTGCGGTCGCCCGCGAGGCCGCCGACGATCTCGAGCACGCGCTTCATCTGGGCCTGGGTCTTCGTCACGCCCGTGAGGGTGATGGTCGTCTCGTCGGGCGCCACGGTGATCTTCGAATCCGCGAGCGACGGGTCGGCGAGCAGCGCCTGGACGATGGAGTTGGCGTACTCGCTGGTGGGCTCGGTCGTTGCCGCGGCCGAGGCGACGGGATCGGGGCTGCGCGGGGCGCCCGGCGCCTGCGCGAAGGTGAGCGGCGCGGCGGCGAGCAGGGCGGCGAGGACGAGCGTGGCTTGATGCTTCATGGCGATCTCCGGTCTTCGAATGCCGTTCGACTCGCCGTTGACACCCGCCGTTCAGCCCAAACTCGGCTCCGACCCCATTTATCATCTCCTCATGAAAGAGCACTACGAGAAGATCCTCCCCGGGGCGCGTCTCTGGACGGGGAGCATGGAAGTGGAGCACGACGCGCTGGAGCAGATCCGCAAGGTGACGCAGCTGCCGATCCTCGCGGGTCACGTGGCCGTCATGCCGGACGTGCACCTCGGCAAGGGGGCGACGGTCGGCACGGTCATCCCGACGCGCGCGGCCATCGTGCCGGCTGCTGTCGGGGTCGACATCGGGTGCGGCATGCTCGCCGTGAAGACCAACCTCACCGGCAAGGACCTGCCGGACAACCTGGGCAAGCTGCGCGCCCAGATCGAGCGCGACATCCCGGTGGGTTTCAACTTCCACCGCGAGCCGATGAAGCCCAAGGGCTCGCGCGAGGCGCTGGCGCTCGACAACCGCCTCACGAAGCTCGGGGATCGCTACGAGAAGCTGGCGATCATCGAGCGCGTGGGCAAGTTCGACGAGGGCCGCATGTGGCGCCAGCTGGGCTCGCTGGGCGGCGGCAACCATTTCATCGAGCTCTCGCTCGATGAAGGCGGCGCGCTGTGGATCATGCTGCACTCGGGATCGCGCAACGTCGGCAAGACCGTCGGCGAGACCGCGATGCACATGGCGAAGAAGATCGCGCAGGAGAAGGAACGCCACCTCCCGGACCGCGACCTCGCCTGGCTGGACGAAGGAACGCCCGAGTTCGACGCCTACGTGGAGGGCCTCGCGTGGTGCCAGGACTACGCGGCCCTCAATCGCGACCTCATGCTGCACCTGGCCCACAAGGCGCTCGAGAAGGCCCTGGGGCGCCCGGTACTCTTCGAGGGCGAGATCGTGAACTGCCACCACAACTACGCGCGCGTGGAAGAGTGGAACAACGAGCGCGTGTGGGTGACGCGCAAGGGCGCGGTGTCGGCCCGCAAGGGCGAGATGGGCCTCATCCCGGCCTCGATGGGCGCGGCGAGCAAGGTGGTGCGCGGCAAGGGCAACCCGGCTTCGTACTGCTCGTGCTCGCACGGGGCGGGTCGCCGCATGAGCCGCAGCGCGGCGAAGCGCACCTTTACGCGCGAGGACCTCGTGGCGCAGACCGCCGGCGTCGAGTGCCGCAAGGACGAGGGCGTGATCGACGAGATCCCCGGCGCTTACAAATCCATCGACGAAGTGATGGAAGCGCAGTCCGACCTCGTCGAGACCGTCGCGACCCTGAAGCAGATCCTCTGTATCAAGGGGTAGCCGTCACCCCGCAAACACCGGGGTCAGGTACGGGTCAGGTACGGGTCAGGTACAAGTACCTGGTACGTACCTGTCCCGTACCTGTCCCCGGTTCTTGGTTTCAAGCCTTCGCGGTCGCGAAGTGCTCCTCGAGCAACCCCAGGAAGTGCTTCCACCCGCCGTCGTGGGCGCGGCCCATCTCGTCGTCGGGCAGGTTCTCGTGGCGCAGGGTGAGCAGCGTGTCGTCGCCCTTCGGCTTGAAGGTCACCGTCACCATCGATTCCAGGCCGCGCGTGTGGTTCGACATCCACGTCATGCGGATGCGGGCGCCGCGCTCGAGCTCCTCGACGCGCCCGTAGTGCGGGCGCGGCGTCTTGTCCTGCATGTGCGTGAAGTGGTAGAGCGCGCCCACCTTCGGCGTGAACACGAGCGGCTTCGCGCCGTGGAACGGGTTCACCGCCGACTTCGGATCCAGCCACGCGTCGTACACCTCCTTCGGCGTCGCGGCGATGGTGCGGGTCATCGTGAGGTCCATGGTCTTCATTCGGGTCGTCATTTCGCTTTCCTTTTCTCCTTGAAGTACTTCTCCACGCGGTCCAGGTGCTCGGTCCAGAACCGCTCGTATTCGTGCACCCACTTCGACACCTCGTGCAGCGGCGCCGCGCGCAGCTCGATCAGGTGCTCGCGCCCCACGACCTCGCGCTGGATGAGCCCGGCCGACTCGAGCACCTTCAAGTGCTTGGAGACGGCGTTGAGCGACATGTCGAAGGGCTCGGCGATCTCGGTCACGCGCGCCGGTCCCCGCGCCAGGCGATCGAGGATCGCGCGGCGGGAAGGATGGGAGACGGCGCCGAGGACGCTCGAAAGGTTGTCCATGGCGACATTCAACCTAAAGGTTGAATGAAAGTCAAGCGAAATCGCGGCAAGGCCGCGAAAAAAAACTATTCGCCTTCGACTTCGGCGCCCTTCTTCTTGTTGGTGAGCACTGCGTAGATCACGTACGCGAGGCAGCCGCCCACGAAGAGCGCGAGGAATGCGATCACGACGACGGGGTTGGCCGTTTCGGCAGAAGCTTCGGCCGCCTTGTCCTGGGCGAACACGAGGAGCGGGAAGAGCGACAGCAGGAACGACAGCAGCTTTTTCATGGTTCGCGTCCGTTGGTTGCCCGATTGCCAGCAGGCAATCTAAGCCCCCAACCTTGCGGGAACCTTGCGGGGTGACGCGGCTACCGAAACTACGCCAGGGCGGCGCGTTCCGCGTCGGATTCGCTGCCGAAAACCGGGACGAACTGGTCCACGCCGGTGGCCTGGATGCTCATCATCACCGTGGAGCCCGTGTTCACCACGAGCACCATCTTGCCGCCGCGCGCCTTCACCGCCTTGGCGCTCGAGATGAGCGCGCGGATGCCGATCGAAGCGAGGAACTTGAGCGCGGACAGGTCCACGACCACGGCCTTCTTCGGGGCCTTCGAAAGCTCCTCGAGCTGCGCGGCGACGGAGTTCGTGCCGTCCACGTCGAGACGTCCCGAGATCATGATCTTGCGGAGCTCGCCCGCGTCCGTGTAGCTGATGCTCATGCCTTGTTCTCCCCTGGGGCCGGCGTTTCTAGCCGCACTCTACCCCAATGCCGCGACGACCAGCGTGAAATCGTCCTCGAAGGCGTTGCGGCCGGTGGTGGCCTTCATCGTGTCGAGCAGGCGCTGGGACTCGGTCTTCGCCGGATCGACGGGCGCGGTGAGCAGCGGCACGAATTCGTCCAGGCTGCGCACGCTGCCGTCGAGCGCCTCGACCTCGAACGCGCCGTCGCTGAAGAGATAGAGCGTGGAGCCCATCGGCACCGCGGCCGTGGCGCTGCGATAGTTGTAGCCGGGCATCATGCCGACCAGGACGTTCGCGTTGCCGAGGGGGGTCGCGCTCTCGCGCTTCGCATCGACGAGGTATGCGGCATGGTGGCCGGCGGAGCAATGCGTGAGGGTGCGCGCCTCCACGTCGAAGACGCCGTACCAGAGCGAGAGCAGCATGCCGCCGTGGTTGTCCATCTGGAACATGTCGTTGAGGTACGCCGCCATGCGCGCCGGGTCGCGCACGTCGACGCCGGGCAGCGCGCGCTGGCGCAGCACGTTCATCACCGACACCGCATGCATCGCGGCGTCGACGCCGTGGCCGCTCACGTCCACGAGGTAGATCGCGAAGGTCCTGGTGTCGATGAAGTGGTAGCCGAAGAGGTCGCCGCCCAGGCGCGCCGAGGGCTGCAGCACCCAGTCGGTCCGGACGAGGCCATGGCGCAGCGGCACGGGCAGCAGGGACCGGACGTACTGCTTGGCTTTCTCCAGCGCGCTGTCGGCCTCGCTCGCCGAGGTCACGTCGCGGCGGCTGCGCCACTCGTGCTCGAGCGTGGTCGTGCCGATCGTGAAGCGCGGCTCTGGCCGGTGATCGCGCGGCCCGCCACGAGCGTGCCGTTGGAGGAGCCCAGGTCCGTCACCACGAGCTGGCCCATCACGAGGCCCACGCGGCAGTGGTTGCGGGAGACGTTGTGGTCGGGAACGACGATGTCGGCGGGCTTGGAGCGCCCGATGACGAGGCTCTCTTCGGTGATCTCGATGCGGCGGCCGCGCTGCTCGCCCTCGACCACGAAGAGGTAGTGGGCGCGGTCGTCCTCGACGGCGGCGGCGTCGGCCGGCCGCATGATCGTCGTGCGCGAAAGGGCCTCTTCCGCGCTGGGCGCGGGGGTGGCGCTATCCGTGCGTTTCGACTGGACCAAGGCCGCTCCGGGCGAAAAAAGGACCGATGCCGGGGATTATAGAATCGGGTTTCGATGACCGACGCAATGTTTGGGCGCCGGGGCATTACGCCTGAAGGCTTGGACCCGCTCGGGGAAGGGCGCGCCATGGAAGGGCACGAAGGGCAGCCGGGGCGCCGGGCGTTCCGGGGAGCGTTCGACCGGCGCCTGGTCCGGTCGGCGATCTATTCCGTCGTCACGATCCTGCTCTTCCTGGCCTTCAAGACCTCCGAGTGGTTCATCGAGCACTACATCGCGGGGGGCAAGGGTTTCAGCGTCCCGATCGCGCTGGGGGTGGCCGTCGCGCTGGGGGCGGTCTTCCAGGTGTTCCATCACCGGGTCGAGCACGCGGCCACCGCGTTCCTCTACCGCAAGCGCACGGCGCGCGAGCACGGCCTCAAGGAGCTCGCGCGCGAGCTGCCGCTCATCCACGACGTGAACGTGATGACCGCGCGCGTGGTCGAGCGCCTGGACCTGCTTCTCGGGCTGCAGGGAACGCGCCTCTACGCGCTCACGCGCGATGAGGGCTACAAAGCGCGTGCGCCCGGCGGGGCGCAGCCTGCGACCGTCAGCACCGACGATCCGCTCGCGATCCGGCTGGCCCTCGCGCGCGCGCCGGTCGAGCCCGCGGGGCTGGGCTCGAGCATCGATGCCGCGATCGCGTGCCCGCTGATGCTGCGCGGCCAGGTGGCCGGCTTCATCGCCGTGGGCCACCCGCGGAAGTCGGAGAGCCTCGAGGATGCCGAGCTCGCCGGGATCAACCACGTCGCCGAAGCCGCGGCGACCGCGCTGGCGTTCCTCGATCCCGAGTTCGCGCGCGATTCGGCGGGCATCGCCCCGGCCGACACGCCCAACAACCTGCCGGTCCCGGTGTCGCGCCTCATCGGTCGCGAGCGCGAGGTCGAGGAGATCCTCGCGAAGCTCGAGACCGCGCGCCTCGTGACGCTGCTGGGAACCGGCGGCCTGGGCAAGACGCGCATGGCCCTCGAGATCGCGACGAAATGGAAGGCGTCGTCGCCCGATGGCGTGTGGTGGATCGAGCTCTCGCCGCTCGCGGAGCCGGCGCGCGTGGTCGAGGCCACGGCGTCGGCGATGGGCGTGAAGGAAGTGGCAGGCGAAGGGCTGCTGGAGGGACTCGCGCGGCACGCGAAGACCCGGCGGATGATGGTCGTGCTCGACAACTGCGAGCACGTGGTCGAGGCGTGCGCGGAAGTCGCGAATCGCCTGCTGCAGGCCGCGCCGCACGTTCGCATCCTCACCACGAGCCGGGAGCCATTGCACGTCACGGGCGAGATCGCGTATGCCATGCCCTCGCTCTCCGACGACGAATCGGTCCGACTCTTCGTCGAGCGCGCGACGGCTGTCATGCCTCAGTTCAAGATCACCGAAGCCAACGCGGCGACGGTCGCCGGCATCTGCGCGCGCCTGGACGGCATCGCGCTCGCGATCGAGCTCGCGGCTTCGCGCGTGCGCGCGATGACGGTGGACCAGCTCGCCGCCCGCCTAGGCGATCGCTTTCGCTTGCTCGTGGGCGAGGACAAGACGCGGCCCACGCGGCAGCAAACGCTGCGCGCCTCGATCGCGTGGAGCTACGACCTGCTGCCGGACGCCGAACGCCTCGTCCTCCAGCGGCTCTCGACCTTCAGCGGCGGATGGACGCTCGAGTCGGCCGAGGACGTGGCTTCGGGCGGCGAGGTCGCGAGCCGCGACGTGCTGGACCTCCTCGCGCATCTCGTCGACAAGTCGCTGGTGTCGATGAATGCCGATGGCCGCTATCGGTTGATGGACTCGGTGCGCGACTACGCGCGCGAGCAGCTCGAGGCGACGGGGCAGCTCGCGCAAGCGCGCGACCGCCACCTCGCGCATTTCCTCGCGTTCGCGGAGAAAGCCACGCCGGAGCTCGTGGGACCGGGGCAGGCCGCGTGGTTCGCGCGCATCGACGCCGAGCTGGAGAACGTGCTCGCGGCGCACGAGTGGTGCCAGTCGGCATCCACGGGCGCCGGCGATGGGTTGAGGCTGATCCTCGCGATCCGCTTCTACTGGTTCACTCGCGGCCTGATGGGCCTCGGGTATCGGTTGAGCGTCGAAGCATTGGCGCGTCCCGGTGCGCGCGATGCGGGCGCGACGGCCTGCAGGACCCTGATCACCACGGGACAGATCGCCTACTTCCTCGGACGCTACGCCGAGGCGCGGCCCTACCTGGAGGAGGGACTCGAGGCCGCACGCCGATTGAAGGACCCCGAGCGATGCTGCGTGGCGATGCGCAATCTCGGCATGGTCTGCATCGGATTGAACGATCTCGAAAGCGCGCAAGTCCTCCTCGAGGAAGCGCTAGCGCTGGCGCGCACCCTGCCGAGCATTCGCGAGCTCGCCAGCGAGACCAACGCGGTCGCGCAGCTGCATTTCATGAAAGGCGACCTCGCCGCGGCCGAGCCCCTCTTTCGCGAGTCGCTCGCGCACGCGCGCACGACGGGCGAGGGTGAGGTCACCGTGACGGCGTTGTGCGCGCTCGCGATGGTCGCGATCGAGCGCGGGGGCGCACGCGAGGCCGCCACGCTGCTGCTGGAGGCGCTCGAAGAAGGCGGGAAGATCGGCTCGCGTCCCGCCGTCGTTTTCGTGCTCGCCACCTGCGTGCCCCTCGCGAGCCTGCTCGGGCGCTGGGACGACGCGGCATGCTTCCACGGTGCGTACGAGGCTCAGCTCGAGCAGACCGGGCTGCGGCCCGACCCGGCGGACAAGGCGTTCATCAATCGGGGCGTCGCGAAGGCGCGGGCGGCGCTGGCGCCCGAAGCGTACGCGGCGGCGAGCGACGCCGGCGCGCGTTGCGACGTGGACCAGGCGAAGGCGGCGGCGCGGCAGTGGCTCGCAACGGCTACGGCTTGAAGGTCCCCACAGCACAGGAACCCGCGACTAACCCATGAACGGATCATCGGCGCACGATCTCGAGGACTGGCTCGACGCGATTCCACCTGAGTGGAAGAGCGGCTGCGCAACGCAGCTCTTCGATGCCGCATACGAAGCGCATCGGTCTCCGGGTCGCCACTATCACGCCTGGTCGCATGTGCAGGACTGCGTGGAAAAGCTTCGCACGTTTCGCGCCGGGAATCCGCGAGCTGTATTCGCAGCGCTCCTGTTCCACGATGCCGTGTACGTCACGGGGCAACCCGACAACGAGGAGCGAAGCGCGGAGCTCGCGGCAGGCGAGCTCGCTAAGCATTCGGATTGGCCGCAGGATGAGCGCGACGAGGTCACGCGCATGATCCTCGCGACGAAGCACCATCGCACCGACGAAGGCACGGGTGACGTGGGCGTGATGCTCGACATCGACATGAGCATCCTGGGCGCCGATGCGCAGGCCTATCGTCGCTACGCCGAGGGCGTGATGCGGGAGTGGGTGCCGGCCGTCACGGGTGCGTGGCGTTTTCGCTTCGGGCGGCGCTCGTTCCTCAAGGGCCTGTTGCGCTCGGAGCGGATCTTCTCCACGGATGAAGGAGTGCGCCGCTGGGAAGCCGCCGCGCGTCGCAACATCGCATCCGAGATCGCCGGGTTCAGGGAATGAAGAGAACCACCGAAAGCCCGCCGCCCTCGCGGTTGTTGAGCGCGATGCGCCCGCCGTGGGCCTCGGCGATCTCGCGCGCGAGCGCGAGTCCCAACCCAGTTCCGGTGCGCTTGGTCGAATAGAACGGCACCAGCGCGTTCGACATCACGGTCTCGGTCATTCCGCTGCCGCGGTCGGCGACTTCGATCGCGAGCATCTCGCCCGCGCGCCGCACCGAGAGCGACACGTCCTCCGGCTTCGAGCCCGACTCGTACGCGTTCTTGAGGAGGTTCAGCAGCGCCTGCTGCAATTGCGATGCGTCAAACTGCGCGCGATCGTGGGGCAGCTCGCCCACGAGCGTGAACGGCACCTGCATCCGCAGCGCCTCCACGAAGGTGGCCCAGTCGACCGGCTGGCGGTTGGGCGTGGGGAGCTTCGCGAAGCGCGCGTAGCCGTCGATGAAGCGCTCGAGGTGGCGCGCGCGCTCCTCGACCGTGTCGAGGATCTCGGGCAGGCGCTGCGGGTTGCCGCGGCGCAGGAGCTCCCCGCCCGACTTCGCGAGCGAGGCGATGGGGGCGAGCGAGTTGTTGAGCTCGTGGCTGATGACGCGAATCACCTTCTTCCACGTCTGCACCTCCTGGCGGCGCAGCTCCGACGTGAGGTGCCGCAGCAGGAAGAGCTCGTGCCGGCGCGCGTTCAGCGTGAAGCCGCGGCGCGCGAGGTGGTAGATCTCCTCCTCGGCCGAGAAGAGCCCGTCGCCGCCGCGGTCGACCGCTTCCTGGAGCGACGGGAACGATTGGCCCAGCACCTCGTCGAGTCCCATGCCCTCGAGGCGCTTGCCCGCGTTCAGCAGCTGGCGCGCGGCGACGTTGGCGAACACGATCTTGCCGATCGAATCCACCAGCATCATCGCGACCGGCGTGTTCTGGATCATCGTGTCGAGCAGCAGCTCGCGCTGCACGAGGTTCAGCCGCTGGTCGCGCAGCACGGCGCCGAGCTCGTTGTGCGCCTTGACGAGGTCGCCCATCTCGTCGTCGCGGCGCCAGTTGAGGCCGAAGGAGAAATCGCCGTCGCGGTAGCTGTGCACGGTGCCGCCGAGGGCCCGGAGCATCGCGAGGTACGGCCGAACGACCCCGTGCGCCGCGATCAATGCGATGGGCGCGACGACGGCGAGCGTGATCCCGGCGGCCAGGAGCAGCTGGCCGGGCAGGAAGATGAGGAGCAGGGAATCGAGGGCGACGCTGCCGGTGATCGCAGCGACTGCGAGGATGCAGAGGCGAAGGGCTATTGAGACGCGGATCGCGTGATCCCGAGGCGCTCCATGCGCCGGTAGAGGGCCTGGCGCGAGAGCCCCAGCTCGGCGGCGGCCTGCGCGACGACGCCCGCGTTGCGCGCGAGCGCCTCCTCGATCGCCTGCTTGCCGATGCTCGACTCGTCGGCCGCGGCGGCGGGCGCCGCGGGCAGCCCGAGATCGGCGGCCGTGATCGCCGCGCCCTTCGACAGCAG
>JADMIO010549048.1_pt1 | contig 26145 bp, 30 predicted proteins | sample 8958161 | NCBI WGS metagenome assembly JADMIO01 (sample SAMN16585339, study PRJNA669376) | soil metagenome | isolation source: Crop rotation soil | place: USA: Cullars Rotation, Alabama | collected 2011 | reverse complement strand
ACCAGTAACGCCAGTGCTGCAACTTGCATATAATGCTCTCGCCAGTAGCCCGGTCATCCTTGTGGCCACTCACCGATGGTCCTCCCCAGCCAAATGCCGGAGGCGATTCTTCTTCTCGCCGGAAAGAAAGTCGCCAAGAATGATTTCGACCTCACTGGCCCTGGACCTCTCGTGTTCGGCCGCCTTCGCGTTTGCGGCGCGGCTCACCCAAAAATTCTCTGCCTCCCACCTGGATAGTTGCCCGCGTTCCTTGTCGCTGCGCTTCACAGGTTCGAGTTGGAAGCTCATCATTCCCACAAAACTCGGCGGCACCATCGCCACACGCAAATCGTACGTCTGGTCGGCAAACATTTGCGCCACGACCACCCCCACGTTCTGGATCGAGCGGTTTACAAAATAGTGGGTCCCCGGTTCACAAACGTACGCAACAGAGTTACCGCTCCCCAAATCCGCGATGAAATTCGTACCGTCCCAAACTCCTGTGTAAAGGTTGTCCGCCGCAGCATTCAGGGGACGATGAATCAGCATGAGCGATTTCCCGGAGGGTGGCGTCAGGACGGGAGGGGATGTTTTCTCCATCAGAGCGCTGAGTTGTGGAGTCGGCGTCCGACAACCCGCAGCCACCAAGGCCGTCAACCCTAGGGTAATAACCATACTTCGGTTGAAGATGTTTTTCAGGTGTTTGAAGTCACCCCCGTGTGGCCCGGTTTGCATGCCTGCTCTCATACAAAAAAAGGGACAAGGGAGAAAGGAAAGAATACAGCACAACAGTGACAAAACGACTTGCAACGTGAGGTCCAAAAAAAGGGGGGAAGGGAAAAGCCGTCACAAAGTCTTGAACGGGTCCTGGTTGCGGAGCGAGATTGATTGTGAAACGTTTCCAAACTCCAGCGGCGTTTCCTCTTTATAGAACGCAACGCATCACATTCTATCTCTTTTTGTATTTCGGCGGCGCGTACCGGCGGCCAAGACCAACACACGCGGCAATTACCCAATGGATTTCACATTCGCAACCCGCCCGCGCGGCCGAAAAACAAAAAGGAATATCGGGGAAATGCGCGCCTCTATAAACAGGCAACCGCGACGCGGTTTGCTCCGAACCCTCCTTCAAGCTCCAGCGGAGCGCCATGTCTATAGCAACGGGCCATGCCTGCCCGCTCTTCAAGCTCCGTAGGAGAACCAAACAGACATTTGGGGTCTGTTACTTGTGCCAATGAACTTCCTTTCCCAGCTCCGTCAGGAGCGCAATCTTTGTAGATACGACCGACCAAAAAACATTCTTCGAGCTCCATTCGGAGCGGCATCTTTGTGCACGGTTCATTGGCAGCGGCATACGATAGCGCATCCAACCTATTGTAGACTCCTTCAGTTTCGCAAACGGCTTGTTACCCGATTCCCGTTTTGCCAATCTTCTCTCGCAGCGGAGAGCCGCAGCGAACCTAGATGACCTCACAGGAACGGGCCTTTTACGAATTCGCTCAGTTCGCCACTAAACTCAAGGGCGATGAAAAGAGCGAGGCCCAAACTTTCCTTTTTCACCTTCTCGAAGCCTTTGGCCACGATGCGAATACGTTGCCGGAGGGCTGCACGTTCGAATATCGCGTCCGTTTTGCCAACGAGCGTACGAAATTCGCTGACCTCGTCTGGCCTGGCCGTTGTCTCATCGAGATGAAGTCTCGGGGGATCAAACTCTCCAAGCACTACCAACAGACTTTCGACTATTGACTGAATCTGGTTCCGCACCGGCCACCTTACGTCGCGCTCTGCAACTTCGATGAGTTCTGGATTTATGACTTCAACACACAGCTCAACGAACCGGTTGACCGCGTAAGGGTCACGGAGTTGCCAAGCCGGCACGCCGCGTTGAACTTTCTGTTTCCGAAGGCGTTTCGGCCCCTGCTTGGACACAACTGGGTCGAAGTCACCCGTGAAGCCGCCAAAGACGTTGCGAATGCCTTCAACCTTGTATATCGCGGCGAAGATCGCGCCCGCGCGCGCCGCTTCATCCTTCAGTGTGTCGTCGCTATGTTTGCCGAGGACATCGGCTTGCTGCCTCAAGACATTTTCACCCACCTGCTCGATGAATGCCGCAAATCCTCTCAAGCGCGATTCGATCTTGCCTGACCCGTGCGTCGTCGCGCTCGGTGACTGCCTTCGTGTTTATTCCAATGGACACATAGAGGCGCTGAATTCAGACGGTGAATTGTTGATAGATGTTCTGAGTCTGGATGAGAGTCCCATGCGCGAGCGTCGCCGGATCATAATCGGTACTATCCGTTCGCTTGCGGTTCACGACAAGCACCCGTTCACCCAGTGGATGGGGTTCCCCGATGATCTGCCGAATTTTGCAACTCCGCCAAACCGTAAGGCATCCGCTCCAGCCGACGGGTCACGATTCCGCGCGCGCTGAATGCCGCGAACACCTCGCGGAACCGATCGCCTTCACGCCGCAGATAAACGTCCCAATCATATTGTCGCGGATTTGGACGGACAGTCGGTGAGCCGCGACGAAGCATCAACTCAACCTGACCCTGACGAAGAATCGCCAACTCGTGAGGCGGCGCGGCCGGAAATGGATCGCCGACGAAACCGAGTGTGGCACGGTACCATTCCATCGAACGAGCCACATCCCCTACCCGCAACAGTGGAACTGCTTGTTTGATAGACATATTTGATGCGCGCTATGCAGTCTGCCAAATTATCATGTGAAAGAAATTCCTACTCAGCGGATAACCAGTATGTCCCTATTCACCGCTCTCCATGACCATGATCGTTGAATGAATAAACTCCATCTTGCCAACGGTGTTTCGCACGCTCACCCATGAAATTCGTCGGCCCTATTTCGAAACCGCAGTGTCCCAAGAATCCGCTTCCCCAGAACACCATAACCCAGGGCGGGGTGTTTGTGTCCCCTGCGTAAACGTCGATAAATGGCCCAAGCTCCGGTGCGAGTTTGCGCAACTGCGGTGGGAAATTCGTTCCCAGGTCGCGAAGATACAGCGTGGTATTCGTCGGGTAATTTGCTAAAATTCCATTTCCCCATGCAGCGAGTTCTGGACCGGTAATCACCTTTCTGGCGTTTCGCTCAAAATTATCAAACGACCTGGTAATTCTGCAGGTGGGTGAAAACCAAATGCATGCAAAGCCGATAAGGATGATAGCTATGACGGTTGCCACGGTTTTCATGTCCTTCTTCCTGCGTTCGTCCCACGAACTGAGCTACTATAGGAGCCGCCACGCGCATGAGCAATTTGAAACGCATCCATAAATTCTCTTGGCCCGAGTTGTCCGAATCGACATTAGGGTTTCTTAGTTAAGAGACCATAATACGTCCGATAATCTTATTATTCCGTACTTTTACGGTAGGACCGTAAATGTCCCACCCCCCTCTGCAGAATGGAGAGTGAAAAATGAAGAATGTGGGTTGGCGACTGGTGATGAGTGAAGTGTGACTAGTCTCCAGGAGCCGAGCATTCTTCGACAAAAGTAAAAACAAACAAAACAAACTTATGATCACAGAACATAACTCTCATGCAGGAGCGACCGCGCTGCGACCGGATTCCGAGCCTTCAATCGAAAATCAAAATGGCAGCACCACCTCGGTCGGCGGGACCAGCTTGGTCCCGAAATTCGAAAATGTGAGCGGTGGTTCGTTGCTGACCGAACTCGAATCGCTCCTCACCCGCTTCGTCATCCTCCCCGCCTTCGCCCCCGAAACCCTCGCCCTCTGGATTCTGCACACCTACGCCTTCGAACTGCGCGACGTCAGCACGTACCTCGGCGTCGAGTCACCTGAAAAACGTTGTGGCAAGACCACGTTGCTCAGCATTCTCAGCCGGCTCGCAAACCGTCCCGTTGCCGCCGCCAACATCAGCCCGTCTGCATTCTTTCGTGTCATCGAAGAAATGCGACCAACCCTGCTCATCGACGAAGCGGACACCTTCCTTCGTGGGAACGACGAACTCCGCGGAATTCTCAATGCCGGTTACACTCGTGATACCGCGTACGTTGTGCGGGTCACCCAAACTGAGAATCCCAAAGGGATTCCATCCTTCAGCCCAGGGTTGCGAGGAACGAGCTACTCTGGGATTGAGGCAGCGGACGTTCACAACCCTGAATGGGTTGCAGAATATTCCCCTGCGACTCTCGACACTTCCCGTAGCAGCCGACGTGAGGAGGCGCCATCTTCAGAGAATTCAAAAATCGAAATTCAAAATTCAAAATTTGAAGATGGCCCTGTCAGGGTAGGACTCGACGCTCGTCCCTCGTCACTCTTACGATTCTCCTGCTGGTGCCCCAAAGTCATGGCCGCCATTGGCCGCCTGCCGGACACCCTTGCCGACCGCTGCATCGTCATTCGCATGCAACGCAAAACCATCCACGAGGATTGCGACCGTTTGCGAAATTTCGAAGCTTCCAATCTTCGGCAACGTTGCGCTCAATTCGTCAGCCAAAATCGCGCCGCCATCGCCTCCGCAGCGCCTGAGATTCCGCAAAGCCTGCACGACCGCGCCGCCGACATTTGGGAACCGTTGTTCGTCCTCGCCGATTTGGCCGGTGGCGATTGGCCGCGCAAAGCTCGGGTGGCTGCCGAAGCACTCGCAACCGGCGCTCAAGGCCGCAACCCCATTGGCTCACTGCTAATCGAAGTGTACTATGCAATCGCTGTGACGAAGACTGACAGAATCTCCTCGCGTGATCTGGTCACCTGGCTCAATGGATTCACCGATCGCCCCTGGCACGACCTTCCCGGCCTCCGAATCGTCGACTGCGGCCAGCGCAAGGAAGTCACCGAACTTTGGCTGGCCCAGCAATTGCGCCCCTACGGTATCCGGCCAAAAACTCTCCGTATCGGCGACAAAACTCCCAAGGGATACCTCGAAGCCGACTTGCTCGATCCTTTTAAACGCTACGTCCCACGCTCGGAATGGATAGCCTTCAAAGCCGAACACGAGCGGCAAAGAGCCGAGTGCGAAGCCGCAGAGCGCGTACGAGCCGAATCTCAGTCTCGGCCTCCAGCAGTTCCTAAAGGTTCCTGAAGCTTTCTAAAGAGTGCCTCTTGAATGTACCACCCTATGGAGTGCGCCGGCAGAGCGAAGCGGCGACGGCGCTTTCGTTAATTCGGTCGCGCCTGCTGACTCCAAAGCGGCGTCGCACGCGTTTGCCACACTCCACATGCTCCGCAATGAATACTCCTGGTGGTACTTGCAAGATGCGCCCCTTTCTAAAGCTTCATAAAGCTTTTGGAGATTCGAGCGATTTCGAGCAATTGCCGATAGTAACCCTCGCCCAGAAGGTTGGGCGCCGTGTCCTCACCGCGCCGCTTCCTGAATTTTCTATTAGCGACTGGCACGTTTTAACGTCTGGTTGGGCCTATGTTGCGCCTCTTGTTGCCCCTTTGTTGCCCCTTTGTTGCGGGTCTGACCTCAATTTCGTCTCGCGTTTACCGTGATGTTGCGGATGTTGCGGGTCAAGGGGGGGTAAAGGGGGTGAGGCGTAAACCACTCCTAACCTCACTCGGGGTCCTGCTCGTCCCCGCCTGCCTCGCCGAGCGAAGGCGGGTCCTCGATCCCTCTATTTCTTCTCCACCGGAAACGTCCGCGCCGGATTCCCCACTGCCACATGTCCAGCGGGCACATCCCGCGTCACCACCGCACACGCGCCAATAACTGCTCCATCCCCAACCGTAACCCCTTTCAGCACCACTGCCCTCGCTCCGATAAACACCCCGCGGCCAATCTTTACAGGCTCAGCTCCGGTCTTTGCGTCATACCCCCACTCCAACTCACCTATCGGATGATGAAAATCATTATCGACGACCATGGCCCCCGCCCCAAGAATTGTGTGCTCCCCGATTTCAATCAATCTCCCCGCGCAAACCACCGCCCCGCTCAGTCCCACTTTGCGGCCCAACTCCAAACGCGCTCCGGCCTCCAACGCCCGCAGCACACAGGGCTGCGACAACCCCAGTGGATTCGCGCGCGTCGAACTGTAAATCTGCACACCATCGCCAAAAACCATGCTCGCGCCTCTGGCGACGCTGATTAATGGCCGTCCGATAAAATCGGCTTTTCCCAGGAATTGCACTCCCTTGAGGCGAGCTTCCAAACGCCACGGAAAAGAGAACATCTGGCGCAACCTGCCAATCTGTTCACCCAGAAATGTTGCCGGAGTGTGGCTGCTCATCGAATTTCAATTGTCATTCTGCGAAGCGAATGGTGCCGAAACACCTGGGCAGATGAAAATTAAATTCGTCCACCGGCGACCACGAAGCCCAGTGCGGATGCGACACCTCCTCTGCGCATTTAAAGACGTTTCCTCGCCAGATCTGGCCGGCAACGCTTCCCAATTTCCCGGCAAACGGCTCAAACACTCTGAACGGGATAAAGAACTGCAACGTCCAAACCGTCGGCTCCGTCATCTCGTTCTCAATAATGGGCGGAAGCGAACTATGGACTTGAATCTGCTGGCCCACTTCCCATGGCAACTTCGTAAACTCTTTGAAGCCATTTGGCACACGCTCCGGATTGATGACGTATGAACAAAGAAAAGCACCACCACAGTTGAACTCAAAATTGAAATAGCCACGGTCCGCCTTCAGTTGCGCGAAAAACTCGACGCAACTGTCTTTCCACACCTCATCAAAATAATTCGTTCGAACACAGCGCACATACCGGTCATGCACCTGAAATATCCCATGGATTCCGTCGCTGGAGTACAGCAGTTTTGCGAGCGTCCTGGGGCGGTGACTGCTGCTCTCCGGGCGAAAATGCGCGACTTCAAGTGTTTGCGCCACGGTCCAGGCTGAATCGCTCCATCCAATGCCCAGCGGCACGTCGGCCGCGGATCGATGTATGAAATATTGAGTGTTCAATTCGGTCTTGTCGCACGATTCGTTGAAAGGTAGGGCGCGGTGGGTTAAAAACCCGGTTGCACGCGGCCATCCTTCACCGTAATCTTTGCGCCAGCAGAGCCCCGGCGACCGGCACGGGAAATTTTTGGCATGAATCCAGACAGTTTGCGAGCGGGAAAAGCCATTGAACAAACTGGCCAATCTCTGCACCCGCCCGAAACTCCAGATCACGCAAACCCCGCATCCGCCAAAATTCCGCCAATCCTTTTCGAAGGCGACCAGTCCACCAAGTTCGCCGAAACAGCCCCAGCACAAAAATTTGCCCTGGGTGTTCTGCCAAAGGCCGACATTCCCAAACAGCCAGAACCCAAACTTCCCGATGCCTATGGCACCGGAAACCTTCTCCTCGCTGCCCGTGATCCGCACAACCTGTTTGCTCATTGGGACCTCACAAAAGAACAACAGCATCATTACAATTCCCTCTCCGCCGATGGACATCTGACACTGCGTGCCTACGCTCACGCCTATTCCAACCAGCCTGCCGCCGAAGTCGCCGTCGATGCGGAGTCTCGCCATCTATTCCTGAACGTTGAACGTGCCGCCACCAGCTATGTAGGTGAACTCGGTTACTATCAATCTGATCAAACGTGGAAAACCATCGCGACTTCGGCTCCAGCAACAACGCCGCCGGATTCACCCTCACAAGATTCAAGCGTTACCTTTTCAACACCTCAGCCAAGGACGGGCAAACCTGCAGTCGCAGAATCGCCTCAGTCGGCAATCATTCCAGTCTCTACGCTGCGTTGGCCCTTTGAATCCGAAGCCTCGACCGAAGACGGGCCCATTCCCCCGCCCGGAATCGATCTTCAGGAGGCTGACGATGCGCCACCTTTCGTCAAACGTGGTGCTCGCAAAAAATGGTCCACTCGCCAGGAACAACTCCTGGCCGAAATGATCCGCGTCAGTTTGGAACGCCGCGAGTGGCTCAGCTCCGCCGAAATCGCGCGACTGATCGAGCACAATGTTGAGCTGCCTGCCGAAATCCCATCGCCGGTTCTGCCGGGTGCGCTTGTAAATATTTCCAGCCCGATGGGCGAACAACCGGGACCCAGGGGATTTTGGTTCAATGTAAATGCTGAACTGATCATCTATGGCGCCACTGAACCAAGCGCCCAGGTTACTATTGCCGGGCAGCCGATCCACCTTCGTCCCGACGGAACTTTTTCGTGCCACTTCGCTTTGCCCGATGGCGATTACGCAGTGACCGCTATCGCCTTGTCGCCTGAGAACGAACAGCGGCAAGCGGCGATGAATTTTTCACGACACACAAATTATTCCAGTGACGCAGGCGCGCATCCGCAGAACCTCTCCCTTGGGCCGCTGCCACGGCGTGAATGATACTGTCCGAGCGCATCAGCCCTTTCCATCGCTGATCTGATGAAAGGTTATCTTTCTCTCGTTCTTCATGCTCACTTGCCGTTTGTTCGACATCCGGAGCACGAAAGATTTCTTGAAGAGAACTGGCTCTTCGAAGCCATAACTGAAACTTACATTCCTCTCCTGCAAGTATTCGAGGGCTGGCAAAAGGACGGAATGCAGGTCGGCCTGACTCTCACACTTACGCCGACTCTTTGTTCGATGCTGCTCGATCCGCTGCTTCAGCAACGTTATCTGAAACATCTCGACGCTCTCATCGAATTGGCTCAAAAAGAAGTGCTTCGCACGCACTGGGAGAAACCTTTCAATGAGCTCGCGACTTTCTATCTTCAACAGTTCAATTCCATCCGCGATTTTTATCTCGCCTGCGATCGTAATCTCATCACCGTCTTTCGCAAACTCCAGGATACGGGCCGCTTGGAAATCATTACCAGCGCCGCCACCCACGCTGTTCTCCCTTTGATGGCCCAACATCCTCCTTCGGTTCGGGCGCAAGTATTGATTGCTTGCGATCACTACCGGGCCTGTTTCGGCCGTAATCCGCGCGGTTTCTGGCTTCCGGAATGCGCCTATTCTGACGGACTTGAAAACATTCTCTCCGAAGCCAATTTGCGCTGGTTTATTACCGACACTCACGGAATTTTGCACGCTCACCCTCGGCCCCGCTACGGCATGTTCGCTCCCATTCTTGCTCCCAATGGCATAGCTGCATTCGGCCGCGACCTCGATTCCGCCAAACAAGTCTGGAGCCGGCAGGAAGGTTATCCCGGCGATCCGCGTTACCGCGATTTCTATCGCGACATCGGTTTTGATTTGGATCTCGATTATTTGAAGCCTTATTTCCCCGCCCCCGATCAACGCAGTTTCACCAGCATAAAATATTATCGCATCACCGGCGGCTCCGCAGGAAAATCGGTATACGACCGAAACGCCGCGCTTCAGGCGGCCGACGATCATGCCAACCATTTTCTTGCCGCGCGAATGTCCCAAATCGAAAAACTTGGGGAAATTTTGGATCGGCCCCCAATCGTGCTTTGCCCATACGATGCCGAATTGTTCGGACACTGGTGGTACGAAGGACCGGAATTTTTAGATTACTTTGTGCGCAAGGCATATTATGACCAGAGCACCTTCACTTCCATTACACCCAACGATTATCTCGATCGTCACCCGTCGATCCAGGTCACCTCACCGGCTGCGTCGAGTTGGGGCGAAGGCGGTTACTGGGACGTTTGGCTTAACGAAAAGAACCAATGGATTTATCCTCACCTCGAAATCGGTCAACGGCGCATGACCGAATTAGCGCAGTCCTTTTCGACGCCGGATACATTGCAGCAGCGCGCGCTCAAGCAGGCCGGCCGCGAACTTCTGTTGGCCCAGTCCAGCGACTGGCCTTTCATCATTCGAACCGGCAGCAGCCCTGATTACGCACGCCAACGTGTGAACGATCACCTGCTTCGTTTCATAACGCTTTATGAGCAGTTGAGGGCCAACGTCATCGACGAGAGTGCCCTGGCTGCTCTCGAATCCTGCGATAATATTTTCTCGGAAGTGGACTATCGATATTGGCGATAGGTTGGTTGGCCTTCTTCACATTCCGCGGGCGAATTGACTTGCCGCGAGACCGCATTACTGCAATTTTGGGATCAGTTGATGAGAGGGTAAACGTTCACCAACTGGTGACCTCGCCATCACAATGCCCGCGTGGCGGAATTGGCAGACGCGCTAGATTCAGGTTCTAGTGAGTAACATCGTACAGGTTCAAGTCCTGTCGCGGGCACCAATATTCAATTATCTGTTTATTCCAATCCGCTCCTTAAGAAGCGCGTCAAAACAAATTTTACCACTTGATGGTAATTCCGAGCTTCTTGAGTTTCTTCGCTTTGAAGTCAAACTCCACATCAGGTGTGATGACGAATTTTCCTAACGGGATGCCTTTCTTCTTAATAATTTCTTTGAGCCATGCCGGCAGCTTCTTCAATTCATCTTCGTCTGCATTGGGCGCGACCTGGATGGCAATCAAATTGACCCGTAAGCTTGCTGAGGCGTCGTCCATTCGATCCTGGCAAGCCTTCCGCTTCTTCTTGAGCTCTTCAATCCGCTTCTTGTCATCGGCGGCCGGATTCTGAAGTGCCTCAAGTTTGTCCAACTCAGCGTTAACAGCCGCCAGTTCTTTCCCAATTCGTTCCGCTTCTTTTCCCCAAATATCCAGAATTTTGGCAACGGACTTCTGATAGTTCTCAACAGCAATGTCGCCCATATTTTTCTTTCTCTATGATGGTTTTTGTTGATTGTGACCGATAGCTTTTCAATTGCTTTCCATAGGGTTAACGATTGCCCAGGTTAAACTTGCGTCGCCCCGATCAAGGAGGCCAGAAAGCAACCTTAAGGCCCCTTTGTTTGCGGCGCGGGGACCGCCCTCCGCGGCATTTGGGGCACCGCCTTGGCCGCGAAGCGATACATGTCGCCACGATAAATGGAATCTTCCATTTCGATGATCATGTCTTTGCCGCAAAATGTAGCTCCTTCGACTCTGAACGCCGGAACGGGCTTTTCCAATTGAAAGGGTTTGAGCGCTTCGCCTTCCAACAGAACCGCGCTGAGCATCTGGTTGATCTCGGTTAAATGGATGCCGTAGTCCCGCTCAAAAATTGTGTAGAGCGATTGTTCGAGATTGCGTTTGTGAATATCCGGACAGAGCCCAAGTGAAATGTAACGAATCTCGCTCATCATCGGGATGCCGTCGGCATAGCGGATTCGTTCGATCTCGCAATAAGGCCCCTTTAGCGCGAACGCACGCCCATTGATCGTTTGGGTATGGTCGGCCTGGCGCAGATGAAAACCGGTCAGCTTCGTGCTCGGTTTTCGGCCGGCCTCGAGCATATTCTTGGTGAAGCCGAAGATTCGGTTGATGGCCCGAACCACCGTATAGTCTCGAACAAAGGTGCCCTTGCCCTTAACGCGATTGACCCAGCCCTCCTTTTCCAGTTCCAACAAAGCCTTCCGCGCGGTCGTGTTGCTGACCTGATATTTTTCGATGATTTCGTTTTCAGATGGGACCGACTGGCCAGCGGGCAAGACCCCACGCTGGATCATCGAAATGATCTCCCGACTGATTTGAAAATATTTCGGCGGATCGTATCGGTCAGTGTCCACGGAATGGTTGTAAGATTCTCTAAAATGTTCGGCTTTGAATCCGAGCCCTAAACGACTTCCACAGGGCATTTCGGCAGCGCATTCATAAATGCCTTACCATATTGCTTTGATAAAATTCGATTGTCCAACACTACAATGATTCCTTTGTCCGTCTTGGTTCGAATCAAGCGCCCCACGCCCTGGCGAAATTTCAAAATGGCCTCCGGCAGCGAAAATTCGCGAAACGCATCGCCTCCACGCGCTTCAATCGCCTCAATTCGTGCTTCGATCAATGGATGATCCGGGACCGCAAAAGGTAATCGCGTAATAATGACATTGGACAATGCTTCACCCGGCACATCCACGCCCTGCCAAAAGCTGTCAGTGCCAAAGAGCACTGAGTCGATGTCCTCTTTGAACTTTTCGAGCATCAACGAACGAGGCGTCCCCGTTCCTTGAACGAAGCATGCCAGCCCCATCTTATTGAAAAATGGCTCCATCACTTCAGCCAAATCTTTCATCAGCCTGAAATTTGTGAATAACACGAACGCCTTGCCATGCGTCAGCTTCACGAAGTGTTCGATCCAATGCCTCAAAGCGGCCCGATATCCATCATCACGAGGATCCGGCATCTTGCTGACCACGAAAAACTTCATCTGTTTCTGGTAATCAAACGCCGTGCCGACTTGCAACAGGGTGGCGGCCTCAGCCCCAACCCGGCTGGCAAAATAGTTTAAGCCGGCGCCATTTGTCGTGGCTGTGGATTCTTGCGTAGTTCGCGGTTCCAACTCTCTGCCGTCGCCCGTTCGGAGCCTGTTGGTCACAGACAACGTCGCACTCGTCATTACTACCGAAGTATCCTCGCGAAAGAGCATCGCGCGCAAAAACGCCGCCACATCTATCGGAGCCGCGTTTAGACCAAGGTTCTTCTGAGTTTTCCCGGTGCGCTCGACCCAGTAGACGTAATTCTCTCCTCCCTGCTCCAAAAATGTCACAGTCCCGATCCGTAATTCTTCGAGACGCCGATTGGCCTCCATCAATTCCTGACCCATTTCCTTGTCTTCACTTTTCTTGACGAGTTCACTGATCGCTTCGCGCAAACGCTGAATGGGCAAAGTAATATTATCCTGCACCAATTCCGGTCTCCGAATCCGCAATTCGCTCCAATTCCGTCTTCGCGCGAGCGCTTCCTCTCCGCCGCCAAAGTTGCGAGCCCCGGAGGATTTCTGAATTTCATCACACGCCATTTCGACATTCTCGAAAAATATGTCCGCTTCGTGCATCAGTTCGTTGACCAGGTTTGCCTGGCCAAATTGATGGTATGTCGCCAACAATCCCTTCTGCGTGCGCTGATTCCACAATCGCTGCAACGCAAAACGCACCTGCCCGCTGGACACACTCACGCCGATATGTTTTGACGCCACATTCTCCATCGTGTGCGCCTCATCAAACACCACGAAATCATTGCGAAAAAGCAGTCCTCCCTCCACTTCGTCATCCATCCCTCCAAGCAACGTAAAGAAAAGCGTATGATTCAGCACTAATACATCTGCGGCAAGAATTCGGCTTCGCGCCTGTTGAAAAAAGCAAGTTTTGTTTTGCTTCGCCAATTCGGATTGGTGCCCGCAAATCTTTGGCGAGCATAATCCACGCTCCGAACACACCTGCGTCCAAACTTTTGGGTCCGGTTCGATTTCAAAATCCTGCAAACTCCCGTCGCCCGTCTTTTTCGACCATTCGTGGATGCGATGAAGTTCTTCAGTCTCCGAAGAAGTGAATAGACTGCTGGCCTGTTGCATCGCTCTCTGCAAACGGCGCGTGCACAGATAATTTGCCCTGCCCTTCAACATCGTGAACTCGAAATCCACCGGCAGAATCTGCTGCAGCATCGGCAAATCTTTTTGCGTCAGTTGCTCCTGCAAATTGATTGTATTTGTGGAAACGACCGCCTTCTTCTTGTGCCGCTTCGCAAAGAGAATTGCCGGAATCAAGTAGGCCAGGCTCTTGCCAACCCCTGTTCCAGCCTCGACCGCCAGATGCTTCCGTTCCTGCAACGATTGCGCCACAGCCATCGCCATCTGTTGCTGTTGCGGCCGATATTCAAAATTTTTCGACCGCGACAAAATGCCATTGGCCGAAAATATCTCTTCGACCTGCTTAACCAGATCAAAGCCAGCGCCGCCGTCCTGTGAATCAATGGAACGAATCATCTCAAGGATGTCTCCTGCTCATCGTAGCAGCCGACGTAAGGAGGCTCCATCTTTCGTTGCTATTAGCGCTGCGATAAGTCAGAGCCTCCTTACGTCGGCTGCTACGAAGACGCAAATTTTCAACGCGCGCGCTCCACCACTTCCTGCTCGGCTTTGTTTTTCGCGATCATATTCCCCGCCAGCACACCCCGCCAATTCGTATTCGGATAAACCACCGACCCGCGCCCGATAATTGTCCCCGGATTCAGCACTGCGTTGCATCCCACATCGACATTGTCTCCCAACAACGCTCCGAATTTCCGCAATCCGGTGTCGAATGGTTTGCCATTCATCTCAACCGTTACGTTGCCCCCAATCACCTTTATGTTCGAAATCTTTACTCCGGCTCCCAGATGCGCCTTGTATCCCAGAATCGAATCGCCTATGTAGTTAAAATGAGGCGCACCTGCCTTGTTGAAGAGCAGAGCATTCTTCACTTCGCTGGAATTACCCAGGACACAATTATCACCTAGTATGACATTCTCACGAATGTACGCGTTATGCCGGATTTCGCAGTTCCGGCCGATGATGGCTGGACCTTTTATCATCGCACCATCTTCAACAAGTGTGCCCTCGCCGATAAAGACCTGCTTCCCGATGTAAGCGATCCCCTCGCAATGATTCTTCAACCCGGGTCGCAAATTTGCCTGCAGATAGCTCGCGATTTTTTTAAGCGCGTCCCACACATACTCGCATCCTTCAAAAATGGCTGCATGCTCGGTCTGAGCCAAATCAAACAAATCTGCGGGTTTGAACATGCGAAAAACCTAGGCAAAAAAGCCGCCAATCCCAAGCTCCAAATCCCTCAGTTCGACCCGGGTTGCGAGTGCACTGTTGATTTGGCCTGGATTGACCATACCGTGCATCGCTGAGAACGGTTCGACATTCAAAAGGAGGTCAAGTTGAACAAGCATTCGCAAGTCCTATGGGCCGCGCCGGTCAGCTACAGAACCTGGTTCGACACTGCTGCCCTGCCAGGGACGCCAACGCGGGAGCCACCGCGGGACGTTTTGCTTATACTCCCTGTAACTCTGCCCGAAGCGCCGCACCAACCCCGGCTCCTCCAGGAAGACCACGACCAGATGAAACACCACGAACAGCACGACCGCCAAAGCAAGGCCCAGCACAGATCGATGGCAAAGCGCGATCCCCGTCATCAGCACCACGCCACCTAGCGACATGGGGTTGCGGACGAACCGGAATGGCCCACTTGCCACAAATTCCCGTGGCATGAACCACCCCTCGCCACGCAGCGTGCCAATCCCGCGGGTGCTAAGTATTCCCCCGCACACAATGACCGCCACTCCACCCGCCAAGACTGCGACGACCCCCGGCGCTTTGACCCACGTTGGTAACTCCAGGCCAAGGGAGACGTCAAGCGGACGCAGTAATCCCACCGAAAACCCGATCGTCAGCCAAACGGCGACGACGATGGCGGTCTTCCAAGTGATGGCGAACTTGTTCCGCATCAGTCACCTCGCAACCGACTCATTCATTAATGAGTTAATGATTCTGGATATGGAACACAACCGTGAGTTATCGCAAAGTTCGATGACAAAGTGAAGGTCCCTTTTTCATTGGGCGATCTGTAATTATGCTGCCCGTTATTCACTCGCAACTCGACACTCGGCCCCGAATGCTGTTAATTCCTCCGGCTTTTTATGCCGAAGCGCTCAGACATTCATTCCGTCCTCATCATTGGCGCCGGCCCGATCATTATCGGGCAGGCTTGTGAATTCGATTATTCCGGCACTCAAGCCTGCAAAGCGCTCAAGGAAGAAGGCTATCGGGTCGTTTTGGTGAATTCGAATCCGGCTACGATCATGACTGATCCCGAATTCGCGGATCGCACGTACATTGAGCCGATCACACCCGAGTGCGTTGAGAAGATCATCGCGCGCGAAATCGACGAAATGAAACGGCTTGGCGCGAAGGGCAAGCTGGTGCTTCTTCCAACTCTCGGCGGCCAGACCGCTCTGAATACGGCGATGGCTCTATTCCGCCGTGGCTCACTCGAAAAATTCGGCATCGAAATGATCGGCGCCAATGCGAAAGCCATCGAACGCGGCGAAGACCGGCAGGTTTTCAAAGACCTGATGATTTCCATCGGTTTGGATGTTCCCATCAGCGGCACGGCGCATACCTTGGCGGAAGCGCGAGCAACGGCAGAGAAAATCGGACGCTTCCCCCTCATTATCCGACCCGGATTTACACTCGGCGGCACTGGCGGCGGCATTGCTTACAACCGCGAAGAATTCGAAGAAATCGCAAAACGCGGCCTCGAACTCTCCCCGGTTTCAGAAATCCTAATCGAAGAATCACTACTCGGCTGGAAGGAATATGAGATGGAAGTGATGCGCGACCGAAACGACAATTGTGTCATCATCTGCTCCATCGAAAACTTCGATCCGATGGGCGTTCATACCGGCGATTCCATTACCGTCGCGCCAATCCAAACATTGACGGACAAAGAATTTCAAATCATGCGCGATGCCTCTTTTGCGGTTATTCGCGCAGTCGGCGTCGAAACCGGTGGTTCAAACATTCAATTCGCCGTCAATCCCGACAATGGCCGGATGGTGATAATCGAGATGAACCCGCGCGTGTCCCGCTCATCCGCTCTCGCTTCAAAGGCCACCGGCTTTCCCATTGCCAAAATTGCCGCCAAGCTCGCCATCGGCTACCTGCTCGACGAAATCAAAAACGACATCACCCGCGAAACCCCCGCCAGTTTCGAGCCAACCATCGATTACGTCGTAACGAAGATACCTCGCTTCGCCTTTGAAAAATTTCCCAATGCCGATCCAACGCTCAATACTCAAATGAAAAGCGTCGGCGAAGCGATGGCCATTGGTCGAACGTTCAAAGAATCGCTCCAGAAAGCCCTCCGCTCGCTTGAGATTGGGCGATACGGCCTTGGCGGCGACGGAAAGCCCTGGCGTTTTGGTGAGCGCGTTTACGGGGACCGCGACGTCCTGCCGCGAGACCTAATCGCTCAAAAGTTAAGTGTTCCAAATGCCGAGCGAATTTTCTTCATTCGCCACGCTCTTCGCGCCGGATTCACCATGGAAGAGATTTTTCAGCTCACAAAAATCGATCGCTGGTTCCTGGCACAAATCAAAGAAATCGTCGATTTCGAAGAGTGCCTTGCGGCAGAACGGTAATTGGCCAGATTCTCGCGGCAATAAAAAAACCAGAGAGCTTCTAATGAGTTTGGCTCTACACGTATTCATGAGCGAAAACTTTTTGGAAGGACCTTATCGACAATTCCTTCATAACATTCAAGGTCTTTACGGAACCTGGTATTTGGAGGAACTGGGACCTCTGAATAATGACCCGGATTGCCTAACCATTCATGAAGGTTGGATCTGTAGCGGAGACGAGCCTCCTCATGATCGGTTTCGGATTAATATTGAAGCCTGTCGGCGTTTACAGAATGTGTTGATATGGGATTTCGAATACGGATGGCATCTCCGGTTAGAAACATCCACCGGTAGAAGCGCAGTGGGGTTTTCAGTCCAATTAGGGGCATGGCTTCTCGCAATGCGAACATTTCGCTTTAACGTAGCAATAGATCGGGACAGCAGCCTTATGAATGAGCCGACGGAATTTCGATCATTCGGAGCTGCAACCGAACACGCGAAACGTCTGATTCGGGATAAACCCGCTGAATGGTTTTCAAACCTGAAAAACCCAATTTTGGATGGAGATGGCTACTTATTGCTGCCGCCTCATGCTGACCCGCCTTGAAGTCCTAAAAGATCAATGCGCCGCTTCCGCTTCCTTCGTCTCCTTCAGCCTCTTCTCAAACTTCTCCACTTTCGGCCGGATGACTGCGCGGCAATATCCCTGGTTCGGATGCGTCCGATAGTAATTTTGATGATCCAGCTTCGCCGCGTAGAACTTTTTCAATGGCACAATTTCTGTCACAATCCGCTGTTTGAAATGCTTTTGAGCTTCGGCCTTTGATTTCTCAGCCACCGCCTTTTGCGCCGCATCATTGTATAAAATAATCGAGCGATATTGCGTGCCCACATCGGCTCCTTGCTGATCGAGCGTCGTCGGATCATGCGCTTCCCAGAACGTATCCAGCAGTTTTTCGTAACTGACAACTGACGGATCGAACTCAATGTGAATCACTTCGGCATGCCCGGTCGTTCCCGTGCAAACTTCTTCGTAACTTGGGTTTTCCCTTGTGCCCCCGGCAAATCCGCTCGTGACCGTTTTAACGCCGGGAACCATCTGGAAAATCGCTTCCGTGCACCAGTAACATCCACCCCCAAAGGTGGCCGTCTCCGTTTTATTGGTTGAATTCATATTCTGTGTTTGCGCCATACCTGCACTGAGCGCTCCGGTGATAAGAATGAGCGCCACTGCCTGACAAAGCTTACTGTTCATTGGTGAAAAAGAATTTCGCACATTGATTGGTCGCCGACCAGCCATAACCTTACCGCTTTTCTTCGGGTTTATCCAATTGGTCCCCGGGTGGCAATTCCGCGAATTCCTCTGAATGGTCGGGGCGCAACGGCTCCGAAATCGCGTTTTCCTCCCCAAACCATTTCCCCAAATCAATCAATTTGCAGCGCTTCGAGCAGAAAGGACCATAGCCCCCTTCAAACCAGTTTCCGTCCTTCTTACAGGTCGGACATTTGTTCCGCTTCAGTTTTGCCACACCGGCATAATCTACCATAAAAACTCTGCGCCGGAAGCCAGCGTCCCGCAACTGAGACGGGTGGAACCTGCATTGGAACCATGAACCACGGACCGCGGCTGTGTCGGAGACCAGCCGCAGCATCGTCCTCGTTCTCGTCGTCGTCCTCGTCCTCGGTTCCGGTTTATGGGAAGGGTCCGGGTTAGCGGCCCTTTCTAAAGGCACCGTTACTCCGCGCTAGTTCTCCGTCAAAATCGCTTTCAAAGGCTTTCCTTCCGCATTCGGAATCGAAAGCCCGAGAAGCTTTGCGATCGTGGGTGCGACATCTACGTTGGAAATTTCACCTAATCGCGCGCCACGTTTGATCCCCGCACCCCAGGCAACGAACGTCGCATGCAGGTCGGGCAGATTCGCATCGTGGCCATGGCTGCCTTTACGTTCAGGTTTGTCGTTGAACGGAAGCTCCCCTGCAGCCGTGTCGCCAAAGTTGCAGCCTTCCTCCGCGAAAAGGATCAGGTCAGGCGCATGAGGATCGTCCTTAGGATTGGCAACACCAAATTCTTTGAAATCCTTTGGCTCAGCTATCCTGGTGACACCCTCCAGACCATGAAGCGCTTTTTTGATCTTTTCGATAATCTCACTGCGATGCGCTTCATCGAGTACGTATACAAAAGCGGAACCGCCTTGCGTAACAATTTGAACCGAGCGGGTCGTCCCCTTCCCTGCACCGGCTTCAACCAGGCCGGCTTTTCGTAAAATCACATTCGGAAGAATCATCCTTTTGATGGGAGAAAAGCCGTGATCGGACACCACCAGCAAGGTCGCCTTCCCCGGAAAATCGCGCTTCAGTTCTTCCCAGACTTCCTTTACTCGCTCATCAGCGGCTTTCACAGCTTCGTACGCCTCAGGACTTTTCGGTCCTTTCAAATGTTCGGTATGATCGACATCGATCACATGCAGCAATGCCAGGCTTGGTCGATGCTCGTGCAATATGAAGTTGAAGACGCGCACACAATTCTCGTCGGTCGGTTTGGGTGAACTGCCGGAACCCGCCTCCGTTTTCTCATCGGCGAAAATATCGATGCCCGCTTTTTCGGATTCGGCCAACAAAGTCGGTGTCGTGTATTTCCGCAGCAGGTTTGTGTTAATGACATCCGGAATTCCCCAATCCAGCGTTTTTGCGTTGCGGGTCGCGGGCCAGCGTATGCCGGCAGTCTTCATTCCTGCAGCATTTGCCAAATCATAAATCGTCGGCACTTTGACGATCTCGTCCTTATCGTAAACCGGGTCGGAAATCAGCGTCACCTTCTTGCGGCTCGCGCGGTCGAAGTAATTATTCCCTATAACTCCGTGTTTCGCCGGGTTGACCCCAGTCACCAGAGTCGTGTGATTGGGCCACGTAACGGTCGGCGTCGACGCTTTCATCATTGAAGCCCGCGCGCCATCCGCTGCCAAAGCGCGAATCGTCGGCATCTCCGCTTTCGGATCGTCCAGATAATACGCGCTGAGTCCGTCGACACTGATCATCACCACGATCCGCCCGGAATCTGCCCCTGATGCTGCCGCCGCCGACTCAGGCCGGGCACAAACGAACAAGGTCGCTAGAAAAATGAAATGGGATATCCTTATGTGATTCACAATTCGTATCATATCGAAAAACGGTCAGGCGCCCGAGGGTTTCAACTCGCTTGTAATTATTTGTGGTTCGGCGAAGCGCCTCGCCATTGCGCGCACGGTCAAACCCAGTCCGACTCCAAAAATCGCGTGCGCCGCTAAGGTGACAACCACAAATCGCGTCGTGACCGGTATGTTGAACACCTGCGGATACGGCGTAAACAGCATTCCAAGTTCCAGTGCCACTGCCCAGACAACTGCCCAGGTCCAATGCCGGCGCATCGGATTTCCAATCATCGTCACATACATCACGCCGAATGTCGCCCCGTTGCTGAAGTGATAAATCCATCCCACTATCTGCGTCGTGAGGGAATAATGGCTCTGCTCGATCGGCTGGCCAAGAACCATGGCTCCGAATCGCGGAAACACTTTGAATAGACCCATGGGCGGAACAACCGATGAGATTCCCCATTCTTTCGCGAAGACAAACGGCAACCGGAATACATCGTAAGAAACTGCTGCCAACAATCCGCCAAAAAAGCCGATCAGAACTGCTCGCCACAGGATCCCGTCACCACGGAGCCGATCGAATAATGCGAAAGCGAATAATACCACCATCGCCGGCCCAAAGATGAAAAATGTAAAGACACGCATCGGACATAGCCGATAGAAATCGAACAACAGGCAGGCGATCGACGAAGCTGCGAGCAAAAAAACGATCCATCGACCCCCAGCGGTCCAATACGTCTTCGCAGTCTTCATTGTGCGGTCGTCCGTCACAGACATTGTCTAACGGAGTTAGACACTCGAAGCGAGATCTTGTTTCGAAACTATTTACCTTTTGCCCGCACCAGCAGGATTGGAATTGTTGATTTGTGCCGCACTTCATGAATGGTGCTGCCAAAAAGCAGGTCCCCAATCAACCGATGACCGTGAGTCGTCATGGCAATGAGATCACATTTCTCTCCGTGCGCCGTCTTCAGAATTTCCTCCGGTGGATCCCCGAGCGCCAATTTAATGGCAACCGTCAACCCTTCAGAGCGCAATTTATCAGCCGTCTTTTCAAGGTAGTGCCGGTCCTCCCGCATCTCCTGCGATTCCGCCAACTTCAGCCGGTCGTAGTTCCGCGCAACCCAGCCGTCGGCGACATGCACGAGCAAAAGTTCGGCCCCTAATTGTCTCGCAAGCTCGCTGATATGCGGCACCAGGCTGTGGTCTGCCCGGCTATTCTCAAGTGCAACTAGAATTTTGCGATACATGGCGCCGATCTGTTGAACAATTTAAACAAATTAAGCGAGTCAAACTGATCCCGGGTAGCGCTGCGAGCAGCGATTCTCAATCCCGGTATTTCTTTTGACAATCACTCTATAATGGCGCGGACAGACCAAAATATCCGTATATCGTTTTAAGAACCGCATCCGGAATAAAAGTGTCCAGAAGAAGCTTCACATTCAAGACGATGATCGTGATTGCTGTCGCCCATCCTAGAATTTTGATCCAGAGCGGATTCGTAAACGGTCCCATTTTCGCGCGTTCACCCGTGAAGCGCATCAATGGCCACACAGCGAACCCCAGTTGCATGCTCAACGCCACCTGGCTCGCCACCAGCAGATCGGTCGTCTTACCCTCCCCGTAAATTCCGATAATGATAACCGCCGGTACAATCGCGATCGCCCGCGTGATCAGCCGCCGCAACCATGGACGCAATCGGATGTTCAGAAAGCCTTCCATGACGATTTGTCCAGCCAATGTGCCCGTCAGGGTCGAATTTTGTCCCGACGCCAGCAAGGCCAGCGCAAACAAGACCCCCGCAATGGAGACCCCCAGGGTTGGGCTGAGCAGTTGGTACGCATCCCGAATCTCTGCCACATCGCGATGTCCTGACCAATGAAACGCCGCAGCTGCCAGAATCAGAATGGCCGCGTTGATAAACAACGCGAACATCAATGCGCTGGTCGAATCCACCGTTGCATATTTGATCGCCTCCCGCCGTCCCTCCGTAGTCTGCTCGTACCTGCGCGTCTGCACAATCGATGAATGCAAATACAAATTATGCGGCATAACCGTCGCGCCCAGAATCCCAATGCTCACGTACAGCATTCCTTGATTTTTCAAAACTTCGCCGCTTGGTATGAATCCCGCCGCCACACCCACCAGATTGGGTTTCGCGAAGAACAACTCGAACATGAAACAAACCGCAATCGTCGCGATTAGCGTTGCCACCAGGGCTTCGATATACCGAAAGCCTTTGTTCTGCAGATAGAGGACAGCGAGCACGTCCAGCGCTGTTATGCCGCAACCCCAAATCAGTGGAATCCCGAATAATAGCTGCAAACCGATTGCCGAACCCACTACTTCGGCCAAATCGCAAGCCGCGATGGCCAGTTCGCAAAGTGTCCAAAGAAACCAAACCGTTGGAGTCGAATAATGGTCCCGGCATCCCTGCGCCAAATCCCGTCCCGTCGCAACACCGAGCTTGATGCACAAATGCTGCAGCAGAATGGCCATCAAGTTGGAGAGCATGATGACGAACAGCAGCGTGTAACCGAATTTCGCGCCCCCAGCCAAATCGGTTGCCCAATTTCCCGGGTCCATATAACCAACCGCAACCAGAAATCCCGGCCCGGCATAAGCCCACATCTTCTTCCAAAACGGCAACCCGCGCGGCACCGGAATCGAAGCATGCACCTCCGCAAGGCTCACCCCCGAAGCCTCGCGCCGCCACGCCCGCGTGCCTGCCGGATTCGATTCAGGATTCATATTAGTGAAAAATTTCGCTCATCCTTCACGGCATCAAAACCTCCACGTCATCCCCATCCACGGATGCCAATCATCTGCCGCAGCCGTCACACCGATAAAAACCCCGCTATCCAGCCGCACATTTTTGTTAATCTCATAGAAAATCAAAATATCTACAGTGCCAATCCATTCGCTTCCTTTTTCGGTGCTGACGCTGCTGAAGAATTCCGCTGCGGCCGATAATTTTCCCACCAGCGAATGGCCGATACTCACAGAGTTGTCGAACTCCGCGTGGTGTCCCCCGCCATTCTCATCCCGGCTGGCGCGGAAAACCGTTTGAAAACCGACATCCCAACCCGGAACCTCAAAGCTATAAGGCACCGCTATCCCGCCCTCGACCGAGCTGTTACCTGAACCTCCCGTGTTCAGTGGCACCTTGATGAACGGGATGAGCCCTAATGCGAAGAATCCACCGTCATTTCCGACAATGTTCACTGCCACTCGTGGCGTGATTCCGTCGAATCCCCAACGTCTTCTGACTGTTCCCTGCCGAAGATCCTTTGTCTCCTCCCAATGAAATGTCGTAAACGCCACTTGAAAATCAACATCATTGAGAAGACCCACCCGCAGATTCATCGGTGCCACTTCAAAAGAATCGAAACGCGTACGCCCGCGTTCGGAGTTCGGGTCGTTATAAGTCAGATTGAAGAAATCCATTTCAATTTCGAAATGTCCCGCATCCAAAGTGAATGGACTGTCCGTTTTATCCGGACGTTCTGGCGCCATCTCCCGCATTAATTCGTCCGGCACAGGTTTGAACAGATTATAACCGCTCTTATCTGTGGAAACACCGGAACCCTGCGCCATACTGCTAAGAACAGCAGATGAAATCAGCCACGCACCAGCCAAAATATTTATTCCAGCTCGCACACTACTCTGTATAGAGTGCGCCGGCAGATCGGAGCGGCGACGACGTGTTGCTTGATTCCACTTCACTCAGTGACTCAAAAATCACGTCGCACTTCGCTCTCGCAAAATGTAGTATTGACAATAACATGTAGCTATAGCTACAATTTGTGTTACAGCTTGTCAAATTGTATTTTGATCTTCAAATTGGCCGGCGCTGTAGCAGCTCGTTCGCTGTTCTGCCGGTCAATTCTCCAATTTGAGTCCATGGCTTTCGAATGACATTGCCGAAGACATCGAAAAATGCGCGCGCCGTCGGTAAAAGACAGGCAGAGAATCTCACTCAGACCCGGCGCGAACACGCGAATGAAATCGCCGAGGATTACGTCGAAGCAATTGCCGATTTGCTTGTGGAACTCGGCGAAGCTCGCGTCGTTGACCTTGCCAAGCGGCTCGGCGTCACCCACGTCACCGTCAATCGCACCATTGCTCGCCTGCAACAAGCCGGTCTTGTCACCACCCAGCCATATCGCGCGATTTTTCTGACCGAAAAAGGCCGGACCCTCGCCGCTGCGTGCAAGAGCCGGCATGAAACCGTCGTCGCGTTCCTCCTCGGCCTCGGTATCCCGGAACGCGTCGCTGAAATGGATGCTGAAGGCATCGAGCATCATGTCAGCCCGGAGACTCTCTCCGCCTTCAAACGCCACACAGCACCGCGTTAGACGTGCAATATTGTGGTGCTTTCAAGATGCACTCCTCTTGCCAAAACGCCCCAAATTTGTCTGGACGACACGGCCTTCCTGCATTTCAATCTGGCATAGCCACCAAAGCGCAGTTCGTTTTCTTGCGTGCGCCATGAGCACAAGAAAAAATCAATACATCGCTTTCACGCTCATCGAATTGCTTGTCGTCATCGCTATTATTGCGATTTTGGCGGCGATGCTCCTGCCCGCCCTGAGTCGCGCCAAAGACAAAGCCGTGAAGATTCAGTGCGCCAATGGCCTCCGCCAATGGGGCGTCGCTCTCAACTTGTATGGCATCGATAATCAGAACTTTTTTCCCGATAACACCCATGGACACGACTTGAGCTGGCTGTCCACCAACATGAATTCCTTCTACCCGGCTTATTTGTATAAGAACCGCCGGGGGACACTCGCAAATCTACGCACGGCTAACGATGTTTTGTTCTGCCCAACTGACCAGTGGCATCGCGTCGCCGAAACGGGCATCGCTTCGGACAACGATGAACAGCTCATCGGATATTTCTATCTGCCCGGCAGAAAAAATCCCGCCGATGACGGGTGGAACTACGACGCTCCCTCTGGTCTCGCCGGCTGGGCCACGCGGAACAAATTCGGCGGGCCCTATCGTCTCGCTCCGATCATGAGCGATCGCATCCAGGCCCTCGGTTCCTGGAGTGTTGCCGCCAACAGCGGCAGTGTAAGCTGGCAAACAACCTATTCTGGTGTCGGCCAGGTCATGCTCTCCAGCCACCGCGGCAATGGCGGTGTCCCAACTGGCGGCCAGTTCCTTTTCGAAGATGGCCATGTCCAATGGTACAAATTCAACCTCGCCAATGCTCGCGCCACCATTGACGTCGGCTCTCAATCAGGAAATTGGATCCTCTTTTACAAGCCGCCCAATATCGCAACGAATCTTTAGAGTGCTTGCTAAAAGTACGTTCCGGTAGCGCTGCTTGCGCTGCGAGCGGCGGTTCTCCCACCCAGAAATTTCTTTGGCAATCGGTATAAGTCTTTTTCTCGCTCCCCACCGCGCCGTTTTCTATCGACTCCAAATTCTCCTTTGGTCATCTGTTTGAACAGCGCCCTTTACACTGAGTGCATCTTGAAAGTACCACCATAGTTTAGGAGAATTTGGAGTCGGTTCCTCATTCAAAGATGAAATTAACAAGTAGAAGCAGGAAGAGATAATGAATTCGAAGAATGCAGGAGCGCGCTCGTTGCGCGAGATTGAGTTGGAGGTTTTAGAGGAAGGCCAGGAATGGATGCGGCAACGGCTGGAGCAAAAACTGCAGGAGGAAGCCAACCGCCAAGGCGGAGTTTTTCCCCCTCAGCAATCGGAAGGTTCAGCACCGGCGAAAGCAGTGGATAAGTCTGCGAAGCGTCGTCGGCACAGTTAAGCTAGAGGTGTGGTATGGCCAAGACCCGGGCAATAAGGGCTGGGGTTGTCCGATTCGCGAGGCGTGGGGGCTGAAGGCGCACCAGCGAATGAGTCCGGCGCTGGAGGAGAAGCTGGCCTTTACGGCCACACTGGCTAATTCGTATGAGGCAACCGCTCAGATAGCCTGCAAATGGGGTAGCCCGGTCGACGATTCGGTGGTGCACGCATTGGTGCAGCGCGAGGGCAGTAAGGCGGAGGCTCAGACGCAGGAGCGGTTTAAGCAAGTGCCACAGGAAAGCCAACCCCAACGAGCAGACTCGGAGTTGGGTTTGCTAATGACTGACGGATGGTATGCGCGATTTCGTGGACCTGGGTGGGGAAAGAAGAACTTTCCAGCACAGTGGGATCCGAAGCTTGGAATTCACGTGACTTGAAGTCGC